>CDYL01023573.1_pt1 | contig 9389 bp, 7 predicted proteins | sample 557761 | NCBI WGS metagenome assembly CDYL01 (sample SAMEA3182104, study PRJEB8094) | gut metagenome | biome: human; feature: gut; material: Stool; isolation source: human stools | place: Canada | collected 2013-02-12 | reverse complement strand
GCAATTACCATAGGAATTCCTAATTCCATAAGCTGCATTGACAGATAAAGGTTTCTTTCAATATTAGTAGCATCTAATATATTAATAATACCTTTAGGTTTGTCCATAAGCAGAAATTCCCTTGTTACTATTTCTTCACTGCTATATGGTGACATTGAATATATTCCTGGCAAATCTGTTATAAGTGTATCAGGATAACCTTTTATAACTCCGTCTTTTCTATCAACTGTAACACCTGGAAAATTACCTATATGCTGATTGGAGCCTGTTAATACATTAAAAAGGGTTGTTTTTCCACAATTCTGGTTGCCTACAAGTGCAAATGTCAGCTTTTCATCATCTGGAAGAGGATTTTCATTTTCCTTATCGTGATACCTGCCTCCTTCACCAAATCCCGGATGTTCCTTTACTATACTATTCATTTTAACATTTTCCACAGCTTTATTATCAATACAATAAGGCTCACTTACCTCTATCTGTTCTGCATCTGAAAGTCTTATGGTAAGCTCATAGCTATGAATTCTTAATTCAACAGGGTCACCCATAGGAGCATATTTTATAACTGTAACTTCTGCACCCTGAATAAGTCCCATATCCAGAAAATGTTGTCTTAATGCACCATCTCCACCTACTTTTAATATTGTAGCACTTTTACCTGCTGGCAAATCTTTTATTGTCACAATCGTACCTCCTGTTATATATTCGAAATGTATCTTATTCGGCTAAATATTATCTTTAACTTGTTAAATTTGTATTATCCTGTCTGCTTATTATGTCACTTCTATGCGTAATTCCTGTTATTCTGTCATATAGCATATTTCTTGTGCTGCTAAACAGACACAATAATAAATCAAATGCCATATATATTGTAATTAAAATACATATCACACATCCTGCTGTAACTGCCCATAATTTTACCCCTTCAAGTTCAATCGCCATACGATAAAAGTTATACGCATATAGTAATGAGGGTACACTTATTGTATATATTATAAAATATCTTATAAACAGCTTATACATTTTTATATGTGGAACTTTATTAATATTAAGAACAGTATCTTTGCAGTCTATAAGACGTATATTAACCAGTGCCTTGCCTATTGTCCGCCCTCTTGTAAGCTTTGTCACAAGTGTGAACACAATAACGATATACAGCGATAAAATAACTACATATCTCACATTATATACCGAACCCAGCACCATTTTCCTGGTAATTATATGCTCGTGCCAAAGCAACAGCATAGCCGCCAGCACTGGAATCATTATAATTACCATATCAATTATCCACGCAACACCTCTTCTGAATTCAGATACAATCTGTCCTCTCTTATATGCAGCCTCATCAAGTCTATCCCTTTTCGGAAGCATAAAAACTATAAGCGGTGTGCATACATAACCTAATACTCCACCTAATGTATTACATATAAGGTCATCAACCTCAAAATACCTATATGGATATCTGTATATTCCATACAGCCCTGAAATCTGTGTCAATTCAAAGAACAGGCTGTACCCAAATGAAAATATAAGCACCTGCCACCAGGGTCTTTTAAAATAATATCTAAGATATACTCCAAACGGAAATAACAGCAGTATATTAAATGCAACCTGCCAGAAATCAAAACATTTAAACAGGTTAACATATGTAGATGGCTGTGACAAAGTGACATTAGCTGTAGTTATAATTCTCCTTATTGCATCAAACGGAACAAGCAGGACACTCGCAGTATCCGGTGTAACTGAGCTTCTTGGAGGAAGTGGAAGCACAGTCATAAAATATGATGTAAGCATATAGAATATAAATGTATATACAATCCCCGTTCTAAGTATAAGGATTGAACCGTATTTGTGATACTCATATAATATGTAAGGTATTGTAAATATTACAGCAAGTATAGGAAACACATAGCAGGCTGATATTATTGGTTTTAAATATACTTCCATTAACTGACTCCTTGTTATCTTATTAAATATGCTTTAGTAATTATCAAATATCCGAATAAGTTTAACACGCATATTGGCTCTTATCAATATTTTTTATCAATAACCGGTGTAAAGTGAAATTTATAAAAATTTGTTGTAAATTAGATAATTCACAGTTGACAGTATCTCTATGCAATGAGAGAATACTAACTGAAACAGAATTATAATCACAACATATTATTAATTCTAAGAATAAAACAAAGTGAACGGATATAAGAATTTTACAGATTTTTAATACATATATTTATGATACAATATCCGTATCCGATTGGAGGAATAATGTTAGAAATTTTAAAAGCGATACTTTTTGGTATTGTCGAAGGTATCACTGAATGGCTTCCTATAAGTAGCACAGGACATATGATACTTTTAAATGAAATTATGCCATTAAAAGTATCTGATGCATTCTATAGTATGTTTGAGGTAGTTATCCAGCTTGGTGCTATTATGGCAGTTGTTATACTATTCTGGAACAAGTTATGGCCATTTGGAAAGAACAATAATAAAGAACCACTCTCATCTAAGGGTGCAGGTGCTTATATCAAGTGTGATATATTCAAGCTCTGGTTTCACATTCTTGTTTCGTGCATACCTGCCGCAATTATTGGCGTATTATTTGATGAAAAGCTTGAAGAACTCTTCTATAACTACACAACTGTAGCCATTATGCTTATAATCTTTGGTATTGCATTTATTATTGTAGAAACTATGCACCACGGCAAGAAAGCCAAGGTCAGAACTATTGAAGGCATTGATTACAAGCTTGCTGCATATATAGGTCTTTTCCAGCTTATCGCTGCTATATTCCCTGGAACATCACGTTCTGGTGCAACTATTGTTGGCGCTTTGATTCTTGGTGTTTCAAGAACTGTTGCCGCTGAGTATACATTTTTCCTTGCAGTACCCGTTATGTTCGGAGCTAGCCTTCTTAAGGGTGTTAAGTTCCTTCTTCATAACTCAATGACTTCACAGGAAGGAATAATTCTCCTTGTTGGTATGCTTGTAGCTTTCGTTGTATCTCTTTTCGTTATCAGATTTCTTATGGGATACATTAAGAAACACGATTTCAAGGTGTTCGGCTGGTACAGAATTGTACTTGGTATAATCGTGCTGATATGCGGATTTGTAGGCGTTATTGGTTAATCAGACGCTTATAATACTTATTATATAATTTCAATTAATAAAATCTGGATTTTATGATTAACTCACATAACGGTATGTTAATCGTAAAACCCAGATTTTTTTATTCACAGTCCTATATTATATCTATACTTTTTTAACATATTACTTCTTTAATCTTCATATTCACCCTGTAAATATACCATATCTTGTATAAAGAATATAAAGCACGATTATCTGAATAACAAGTATAACTGGTACACCCAGTGTGAATTTAATATGCCTTGTCTTATGTCTTATTGTATACATAGCAAGTAGTGCCGCTGGAGAACCACCTATAATTGCTAAGAATATAAGCGTCTTTTCAGGTATTCTCCAAAGATGATGTACTGCTTTATATTTATCCAGTGCATATATAACAAATGTTATTATATTGATTAAAATAAGCCATTCTATAAATGTATCTCTCATAGCTTAAGATGCTTCTGCCTCCTCAAACTGTGAGTTATAAAGGTCAGCATAGAAACCACCCTTAGCAAGTAATTCTTCGTGATTGCCCTGCTCTACGATATCTCCTTCTTTCATAACAAGTATAATATCAGCATCCTTTATAGTTGATAATCTGTGGGCAATTACGAAGCTCGTTCTGCCCTTCATAAGATTATCCATAGCATTCTGTATCTGAATCTCTGTTCTTGTATCTACAGAACTTGTCGCCTCATCAAGGATAAGGATTGGGTTGTCAGCAAGAATAGCTCTTGCAATAGTAAGAAGCTGCTTCTGTCCCTGTGACACATTACTTGCATCCTCATTAAGTTCCATATTATATCCACCCGGAAGAGTCTCTATAAAATGATGTGCGTGTGCTGCCTTAGCCGCAGCGATTACTTCTTCATCAGTAGCATCAAGCTTTCCATATCTGATATTTTCCATAATAGTATCTTTATAAAGCCATGTATCCTGAAGAACCATTCCAAATGCATCTCTTAATTCACGTCTGTTAAAGTCCTTGATATTATGTCCGTCAATAAGGATTTCTCCTGAATTAACATCATAAAATCTCATAAGAAGCTTAACCATAGTAGTCTTACCTGCACCAGTTGGACCAACGATAGCAACCTTCTGTCCTGGCTTAACATTGGCACAGAAATCCTTAATAATAATCTGGTCTTCCTTATATCCGAACTTAACGTGCTTAAACTCAACTTCACCTCTGATATTATCTGTAGGTACTGGATTGGCAGCTATCTGTTCTTCTTCCTCTTCTTCAAGGAATTCAAATACTCTCTCAGAAGCTGCTGCCATAGACTGTACCTGATTAATAACCTGTGCAATCTGTGTTATTGGCTGTGTGAAGTTCTTAACATACTGTATAAATGCCTGAATATCACCAATTGTGATAACTCCATTGATAGCAAGCATACCACCTGAAAGTGCAACACCTGCATAACCAAGGTTACCAACAAACATCATAATAGGCTGCATCATTCCTGAGAAGAACTGTGACTTCCAGGCTGATGAATATAATACAGCATTAGTCTTGTCAAATGTATCCACCATATCCTTCTCTTTATTGAACGACTTAACAACCATATGTCCGCCATATGTTTCTTCTATCTGTCCATTAATATGTCCAAGATATTCCTGCTGTGTCTTAAAGTAACTCTGTGACTTCTTAACAACAAATGATACAAGACCAACGGATATTGGAAGAATAACTATCGCAATAATTGTCATAAGTGGTGAAATGCTTAACATCATTACAAGAACACCTATCATTGTAGCAACTGATGTAATAATTGTTGTTATACTCTGGTTAAGACCCATTCCTAATGTATCAACATCGTTAGTTATTCTTGAAAGAACTTCTCCGTATGTCCTGCTCTCAAAATACTTCATAGGCATACGGTTAATCTTCTCTGATATCTCTTTACGAAGTCTGTAGCACACCTTCTGTGAAACACCTGTCATTATCCAGCCCTGAATAAAGCTGAATATTGCACTGCACGCATACAGACAGAGTACAATTATAAGAATTCTTCCAATATATGAGAAATCAATTCCACCAGTTCCTGTAATCTTTTTCATAAGGCCTTCTGAAAGACCTGTTGTTGCCTTACCTAATACCTTAGGTCCTATTACTGTAAATACTGTAGAAGCCGCCGCCATAATCATAACTGCCAATATAGCAATCTTATATCTGCCAATATACTGCATAAGCTTGCTTATTGAGCCTTTAAAATTCTTGGCTTTTTCTGCAGGAGCCATACCGCCTCCTGGACCTCTTCGTCTTGGAGTCTGCTTATATGAGTTATTATCTGCCATAATTATGCTTCCTCCTTTCCGTCAATTCCCAGTTCCTTAGCTGACATCTGAGATTTGGCTATCTGCTGGTATACCTCACAATTCTTCAGAAGTTCCTCGTGAGTACCCTTTCCTACTATCTTACCTTCATCCATAACCAAAATCTGGTCCGCGTGAAGTATTGTGCTTATTCTCTGTGCAACTATGATAACTGTACTGTCTGTAACCTTAGAAGCAAGTGCCTTTCTAAGTGCCGCATCTGTCTTTAAATCGAGTGCTGAAAAGCTGTCATCAAATATAAATATCTTAGGATTCTTAGCAATAGCCCTTGCAATTGAAAGTCTTTGCTTCTGTCCACCAGATACATTAGTTCCACCCTGTGCGATTGGACTTTCATATTTTGCTGACTTAGTTTCAATAAATTCAGTTGCCTGTGCAATCTCAGCTGCTTCCTTTACTATATCCATGGAAGCCTCTGGTGCACCGAATTTGATATTAGACTCAATAGTACCTGAGAATAATATTCCCTTCTGTGGTACATAACCAAGTTCATCTCTTAATTCCTTCATTGAGATATTCTTGATATTCTCACCATCAAGAGTTATTGAACCTTCTGTTGCATCATAAAGTCTTGGAATAAGATTAACAAGTGTAGACTTTCCACATCCTGTACTTCCTATAATAGCTGTTGTCTTCCCCGGTTCAGCCACAAAATTGATATCTTCAAGAGCATTTTCATTAGCACCCGGATACTTAAAGTTAACGTGGTCAAATACTAAAAGTCCTTTAGGATTGCTTATACTCTTAGGTAACTCTGCATCTGTTATTGATGACTTTGTATTAATAACTTCATCTATACGGTCTGCTGCTACAATCGCTCTTGGAAGCATAATTGACAACATTGTAAGCATAAGGAATGACATTACAATCTGCATAGCATATGTAATAAATGCTGTCATTGAACCTACCTGCATAACACCGCTGTCAATTCTGTGAGCTGCTACCCATACAATACCTACTGAGAGACAGTTCATTATAAGCATCATAACAGGCATCATAAATGTCATTACCCTGTTAGTAAAAAGCATTGTCTTTGTAAGCTCTTTATTAGCCTTATCAAATCTTTCTTCTTCCTTCTTCTCTCTACCGAATGCACGGATAACAGAAAGACCTGTAAGTATCTCTCTTGATACAAGATTGACATTATCAACAAGCTTCTGCATAAGCTTGAACTTAGGCATTGCAACTGCCATAAGTAAAAGTACAAAGCCAATAATTACAAGAACTGCAAGGGCTATTACCCATTCCATTCCAGCACCTGTTGACATTACCTTTATAACTCCACCGATACCAAGAATAGGTGCATAAAGAACCATTCTTAATATAAGAACACATACGAGCTGTATCTGCTGTACATCATTAGTTGTACGTGTGATAAGTGAAGCTGTTGAGAACTTATCAAGCTCTGCATTAGAAAAGCTCATTACATTCTTATATACTTTTCCTCTTAAATCACGTCCAACTCCAGCACCAACCCTTGATGCAAAGAATGCAACACATACAGTACATACCGCAATAAGAAGTGCCATTCCTACCATCTTAGCACCAGATATCCAAAGGTATCTTTTCTGTATGGCCTTCATATCCATTCCAACCTTTGCATCCATTGACTTAGCGTAAGCCTTTCCCATTGAAGATATAAGTGTTGAACCCATTGTATCAAATGTTGACTGGAATTCATCTCTCATAGATATAAACGTATCTTTAGACATTGCACCATTATCATACATTGCCTTAAATATAATTCTCATATCTACACATTCTGTTGGAACTTCATTACCGTCAGCATCTTCAATATCCTTAGTAAATGTTTCAAGTTCCACACCCATTCTCTTTCCAAGGTCTGCAACTGAAACGTTCTCAAGTTCAGATACATCAACGCCCATCTGTGCCGCCATCTGCTGTTTGAACTGTGTGACTGTAACTGATGACATCTGATTATTAATAATCAGTGCCATAGCAAGTGTATCATCATATTCATCTAACCTTTTATCATTATTTTCTGTACGGACATATAAGTCATCCTGTTCCTCAAAACATTTCTCCCATATGCTTATCTCTTCGTCCGTCATAAACATCTTCGCTATATCATATTCATCTTTAGTAATCTTCTCTGGAATACTATGTCCTATACCACCATTCTGGATACCAACATCAATAATATTCGATGTGTACTGTGGAAGTGCAAGATCACAATTCGCCTGCAACACAAGTAACAACAGAATAATTATTATTGATTTCCAGTATGGGGCAATACTTTTCAATATTCTGCTCATAATTCTTCCTTTCTATTAAACTCTTCATAAACTATGTCTCTTCAAATCAGGCAATAACATAAAGTAGTCTGCCACGATATTTTCTTATTTTATCATTATTGAGAAAATATGTAAATTAAGGAAATAAGAAGCATTTATTAATACTTTATAAACATTGTATACAATTTTATCCAATCTATGTATTGCCCTGTATTATCAAGTATGATATTATACGCGTGAGCGTTATTCGGATGAAAATGTATCAGCTGCCAGTAATTATTATCACCTGTAATCATTCGTATTTATAGTTTATAATTAGTGGATTATTTATTTAATTATTTCAAGGAAGTTTTTTAATGGTAGAAGAAAGAATTGATGTGCGACCTCAATTGGCGTGTAACAAGATTTTATTCTGAACTTTTACTTTTAAATATGCTGAATTAATATTCTGATTTCATTTTGATTGATATACAATATAGTATATCAATTTATACCAGTCTGTATATCTACATTATTTATGTACTTACACTAATATGAGATATTTTGGTATCTGTATACACTTATTCGTGTTTATCCCATCTGTCATAACGCTACAATTAAAAATGTCTGAAAGACAGGATTGCCGTTTTATCAGACGAAAAGGAGATTTTATGAATAACAACCAGACAAGTGCAGTTAATAATACTGCCAACAAAACTTTTACAACCAAATATATGGTTGAACTTGCCGCTATGATAGCAATTATTATCATTATGGCTTTTACACCACTTGGATACATTAAACTTCCAGGTCTTACTATCACATTTTTGACAATTCCAGTAGCTGTTGGTGCTATAATTCTTGGTCCTGTTGGTGGACTTATATGTGGTCTTACTTTCGGACTTACAAGCCTCTATCAGGCAGTAACTGGCGGCTCTGTATTTACATTTGCATTATTTAATATCAGCCCTGTATTCACTATTATTCTTACAGTTGTTCCAAGAACACTTGAGGGACTTCTTACAGGACTTATATTCAAGGGACTTCATAATATCCGCAGTGTACAGAAGGTATCTTACTACATCGCAAGCCTTGCCTGCCCACTTCTTAACACACTGCTCTTTATGAGTACACTTGTTGCACTTTTCTATAGAACTGATTTTATTCAGACTTATGTAACTAAATTCGCTGCAAGCAATCCATTTACTTTCGTTATCGCATTTGTCGGAACACAGGGTGCAATTGAAGCTGTTGTATGCTTTGTTGTCGCAAGTATTCTTTCAAGAACACTTTATGCTGTACTTGTAAAAAATGCTTAAAACTATATAAACCAAGGGAGTTATGGGAATAATATTCCTATAACTCCCTTATTACATATGTATTCTTTCCATTAATCTTAGCATCATACATTGCATTATCTGCTTCTTTTAACAGCTTGGCATAATCAAAGCTTCCACCTATCGCAGTTACAATGCCAATACTACAAGGAACGGGCATATTCTTTAGTAAATCGCCTCTTTTATAGCCCTTATTAAGAATATCAAATAAGCTTCTTACTCTCATCATCTATATTCCTCTCATATACATCGCCCATTATAAAGCCACCTGTATGAAATCTCTCATTGGAATACTTCATCTGGCTGATTTCTCTAATCTCATAACTTTCACTTGAGGCTACTACCCTGAAAT
>CDYL01001883.1_pt1 | contig 9646 bp, 10 predicted proteins | sample 557761 | NCBI WGS metagenome assembly CDYL01 (sample SAMEA3182104, study PRJEB8094) | gut metagenome | biome: human; feature: gut; material: Stool; isolation source: human stools | place: Canada | collected 2013-02-12 | reverse complement strand
AGAATGCACGCTCTGCGAGCATTCTATTGTCCTGAATTAAAGGAAACAGACGGTCAGGCTGTCAGCGATGACAGCCTGTTTCTTTATCGTATTGGAAACTTGTTTCCAATACGATAAAGACGCTCCGCGGAGATCGCACTGCGGCGGAATGGAAGAATGTCGCTTGCGCGACCCGCCGCAGGCGGAGAATGTGCCTCGGCACATTCTGAATCATATTTTCTTTATCAATGGAGGAAGAGGATGGAAGAATACAGAGGCGAGCTTTTGGCTCCTGCCGGAACTATGGACTGCTTAAAGGCAGCGATTGCAGCGGGTGCGGACGCCGTGTATCTGGGTGGACAGCGGTTCGGTGCGCGGGCGTTTGCCGGAAACTTTTCCAGGGAAGAGCTGTTAGAGGGACTTTCCCTCGCCCATCTGTGGAATCGGAAAATCTATTTAACTGTCAATACGCTGACAAAGCAGGACGAGCTTTCAGGACTTTGCGACTGGATCGCACCGTTTTATGAGGCGGGGCTGGACGGCGTCATCGTTCAGGATATGGGTGTTTTGGAGAAGCTGCGTAAAAATTTTCCCGGCATGGAGCTGCATGCCAGCACGCAGATGACGGTGACGGAGAGCAGAAGTGCCCTGTTTTTAAAATCGTTGGGTGTCTGTCGAATTGTCCCGGCGAGGGAATTGAGCCTGGAAGAAATTCGCCTGTTAAAAGAGCAGACCGGTCTGGCAATGGAAGTATTTATCCATGGAGCCTTGTGCTATTGCTATTCCGGACAGTGCCTGTTTTCAAGCTTTCTGGGCGGAAGAAGCGGAAACCGGGGACGCTGTGCGCAGCCATGCAGACAGCCTTATACGGTGCTTGGACAGGAAGCAGGAGGGGGCAGGATGGGCGGAAAAAGTCAGCAAAAACCTCCGGCGTATCCGCTGAGCTTAAAAGATCTCTGTGTGCTGCCGTTTTTGCCGGAGTTGATGGATGCAAAAATCGATTCCTTTAAAATAGAAGGGCGGATGAAGAGCCCGGAATATGTTGCCGGCGTTACTGCAATCTACCGCAAATATATGGATTTGTATCTGACGGATCGGGAGCATTGGCAAATCGATCCGGAGGATCAGGAGCTTTTGGCAAAGCTCTACGTTCGTTCGGAAACCGGCGGCGGATATTATCACAGGCATAACGGCAGAGAAATGCTGACGTTGGAAAAGCCCGGATATCTGGCATGTCCACAGGAAATTTTGGAACGGGTGCATGGGATGATGGAGGATGGCAAGCTGCAAAAGCCAGTCAGCTTCCATGCGGCAATCCGTCCGGGCGAGCCGATCAATTTAACAGCGTCCTGCGAAGGCATTTCGGTTCAAAAAGAAGGCACAATCGCACAGCCGGCACAGAAGCGCCCACTGGCAGAGGATGATGTCGTCAAGCAGCTCAAAAAGACCGGCGGCTCATTCTACGGGGCAGATGATATTTCCGTAGAGCTGGACGGAGACAGCTTTGTTCCGGTTTCTGCGCTCAACGAGCTGCGTCGGGAAACGCTGGATGCGTTGACGGAGAAACTGCAGGATCGACAAAAAAGAACATATGTTCCGGAACACGGCCGGGAAGCAGAAACTGCGCAGTCCGAGGCCGGCGAATCGACTGCAGCAGCTATGCCGCCCCTTCATTATGCGGATTCCCAGCGTCCGCAGCCAACTCAATGCTATGTCTCTGTCCTGCAGGCAGAGCAGGCATTTGCCGCGCTGCGCACGACGGGCACAGATCGGTTGTACCTTTCTTCGGATTTGATGGACGATCCGAAAACCGGACAGCTGATGGAACTCGTAAGGAACGTGAAAGCAGATCGTCCCGGATTTGAACTGTTTGTGACGCTTCCGACGATCCTACGCTCGTACAGCGAACCGTATTTAAAACGTCTGTCGGGACAGGTGAAGGCCTATGACGGGCTGGTGGATGGATTTTTGGCGGGCAGCCTTGGTGGAATGTGCTGGGTGGCAGAAAAATATCCGGAGAAAAAGCTCTCCCTGCAGCATAGCGTTTATACGTTTAACCGGGAAACCAGGCAACTGTATCAGGACTGTTTTGCACCGGACAGCTACACAGCACCGTTAGAATTAAACCGCAGGGAGCTGGAAGCGCTTCCGCCCCAAAATCAGGAAATGGTGGTTTACGGAAGGGTGCCGATGATGGTCAGTGCCGGATGCGTCAAAAGAAGCCTGGGGGCCTGTCAGATTTCCCATACGCAAAAGCAGCTGTCGCAGGGAATCCCTGCAGCAGCGTTTTCCTGCCGGTTAAAGGATCGCTACAATGTAGAATTTCCCGTATGGGTTAACTGCAGGCACTGCATGAACACGATTTACAATTCTGTGCCGCTTTCCCTGCATCAGTACCTTGCAGAGCAGAAAAGGCGCGGTATCCGTGCAATCCGTCTGGATTTTACGGACGAGACGGCGAAAAAAACGCAGGAAGTGCTCGAATTTTTCAGCGAAGGAAAAGGAACAGCACCGGCGCAGTATACGACCGGACATTATAAAAAAGGAGTACAGTAAGCGTGGCATATACGATTGTGATAGCATCCAGATATCTGATCCCGCTGTTTTTGTATCTGTTTCTTAGCTGTAGCATTTATGCGCTGTTTGTCGGGGACGTTCGCAAACAGTCTGGCGCTGCAGCGCTGCAGATGGTCTTTTTATGTCTGATGCAGTTTACGGCGTGGCTGACCATCGTGATCCGGACGCAGCAAAGTAAATATCTGCTGTTTTATGCTTTTTTACAGATTCTGACGCTGGCGCTGCCGGTGCTGGCGTGGTTTATCTATCCGGGAATCAGCCGGATTGTTATGAATCATATGTGTATGCTTTTCAGTGCGGGGCTGATCGTGCTGACACGGCTCGATCTGACAAAGGCGATCAAACAGCTGATTATCGCGGGCGCATCCTTTGTCGTATTTCTGATTGTGCCGTGGATCTTGCGCAAATGCAGGTTTCTGGAAAAACTTGGCTGGATTTATGCCGGAATCGGAATTGCAGCCCTTGGAATCGTGCTGATTTTAGGACAGGTGACGCACGGCTCGAAGCTGTCCTGGTCGATAGGCGGAATTACCTTCCAGCCGTCGGAGTTTGTCAAACTGACGTTCGTATTTTTTCTGGCAGCGGTTCTTTCCGAAAAGACAGGAATCCGGCAGGTGGTCGCAGCTGGAATCGGAGCAACAGCGCATGTGCTGATTCTCGTACTGTCGAAGGATCTGGGCAGCGCGTTGATTCTTTTTATGGTGTATGTGTTTCTGATGACGATTTCTGCACATCAGCCACTGTATCTGGCTGGCGGGCTTGTCGCCGGGGCAGGCGCATCGTTGCTTGCGTACCGGATGTTTTCCCATGTACAGGTGCGCGTGCAGGCGTGGAGAGATCCATGGAGTGTGATTGATAAGCAGGGATATCAGATCGCACAGGCGCTGTTTGCGATGAGCCGCGGCGGACTGTTCGGACTGGGAATCGGAAAAGGCACGCCGCAGGATATTCCATATGTGGAGACGGATTTCATTTTTTCCGCAGTGATCGAAGAGCTGGGGCTGCTCTTTGGAATTGGAATTTTGCTGACAGCGGCAGTGCTGTTTGTCCTGATGATTCGTCTGGCGGGTGGTCTTGCAGACGGATTTTACAGAAATCTTGTAGTAGGATTTGCAATTTTATACCTGTTTCAGACGTTTCTGACTGTCGGCGGCGGAAGCAAATTTATCCCGCTGACCGGTGTGACGCTTCCTCTTGTCAGCTACGGTGGAAGCAGCGTGATGACGACGATCCTGATGTTTGGCGTCATAGAAGGCGTTTTTGTCTTGCGGTATGATGAGGAGCTTCGAATTGAAAAGCAAAGAAGAAAGAAAAAAAGACAAACAGAAGAAACAGAATAAATGGCAGATGAACCGTGAACTCTATCTGTGCAGCCTGCTGATGCTTGCAGTGTTTGCCGGGATGATCTGGTATCTGGCAGATTATGTGTCCTCCAATCAGGAAGCGCTGTTTAACAACAGCTACAATTCCCAGCAGCGCGTCCTCGCCCAGGAAAATACCCGCGGAACGATTTACGCTGGGACGGGAGAGGTGTTGGCACAGACTGTGATCGCAGAGGATGGAACATCAGTTCGGGAGTATCCCTATAAAAATATCTTTGCCCATGTGGTGGGTTACACGGATAAAGGAAAGACGGGGATCGAGGAGCTGGAAAATTATCAGCTGATTCATTCGGATATTTCTGACCGGGAAAAGCTGGATCATGAGCTGGCAGGAGAAAAAAATCCGGGAAACGATGTCTATACAACGCTGGACACCTCCCTGCAGCAGGCGGCGAGCGATGCGCTGGGGTTATACCGCGGTGCGATTGTTGTGACGGAGGTAAAAACGGGAAGAGTGCTCGCAATGGTCAGCAAGCCCGATTATGATCCGAACAAAATCGCAGAAAACTGGGAGACGCTCAGCACCGACAAGGACAAAGCAGCACTCGTAAACCGTGGGACGCAGGGACTGTATCCGCCTGGTTCGACCTTTAAAATCGTGACGGCGCTTGCCTATATCCGCCAAAATCCGGACAGCTGGCAAAATTATCATTATCAGTGTAACGGTGCATATATCAATGGAGACAATAAAATCAACTGCTATCACGGGAGCGTGCATGGCGATGTCAATCTGATGACCTCTTTTGCAAAATCATGCAATGCCTCTTTTGCCAACATTGGTATGTCGATGGATCGGGAAAAATTTGGCGAAACGATCGACGGTCTGCTGTTTAATCAGGAGTTTTCGTTCCCGCTTCCTTATAACCAGACGAAGGTAACGTTAGATCAGGACAGCACGGACGAGGACGTGATTCAGACGTCGATCGGTCAGGGGAAGACGCAGATCACGCCGGTACAGTTAAACCTGATTACGGCGGCGATCGCAAACGGCGGCAAACTGATGCAGCCGATCGTCGTGGATCGGGTGCTGAATGCAGACGGGAAGATACTGGAGAAAAATGAGCCGTCCGTTTATCGGGAGCTGATGTCGGAAAAAGAGTCGGAAGTGATGATTTCCCTGATGGAGGATGTTGTGCAGGAGGGAACCGGCAGAAAGCTAAAGGACCGTTCCTATACGGCTGCCGGGAAGACCGGAAGCGCTGAATTTTCCAGCGATAAGTCCGAATCCCATGCATGGTTTACAGGCTTTGCTCCGGCAGAGAATCCTGAGATTGCGGTGACAGTAATCGTGGAAAGCGCGGGTTCCGGAAGCGATTATGCAGTGCCCCTTGCCAGACAGGTGTTCGATGCATATTTTTCAGACTGACCGGACAATTTTGAATTTTCGGTAAATTCTTTTTGGAGAATAGGACTTGCCCTGTATCCGGATTTAAGGTATACTGAATTCCAGAGTCAGATATCGCCGGACAGGAGGAATTGCAGTGATAGAAGCAACGAGCTGCGGCGGTGTAGTAATTTTTAGGGGGAAGATCCTTCTGCTTTATAAAAATTATAAAAATAAATATGAAGGATGGGTACTCCCTAAAGGAACCGTGGAGGAGGGCGAGGAGTTTCAGCAGACCGCGCTCCGTGAGGTTCTGGAGGAAAGCGGTTCCAGAGCTTCCATTATCAAGTATGTGGGCAAAAGCGAATATACCTTCAACGTACCGGAGGATGTCGTGGAGAAAGAAGTTCACTGGTATTTGATGATGGCAGACAGTTATTACAGTAAGCCGCAAAGAGAAGAGTATTTTGTGGACTCCGGATTTTACAAGTATCATGAGGCCTATCATCTTTTGAAATTTGCCAATGAAAAGCAGATTCTCGAAAAAGCCTATCATGAATATCTGGAATTAAAGAAGAGCAATCTCTGGGGCAGCCACAAATACTATTAAGCGGACGGAAATTATCTGTTTAGGCCGGTCAATCTGACCGGCTATTTTCAAAAAATATGCTTATGAGTGCAATTTGGGGGCATTCTAGGAACAGGAGAGTGTTGCCAGTTCATGAAATTTTACCGCAGGCTGTATGTGGGGCCGTCAATCCGCAATGTAAATAAAATAAAATGGAAGCTTCTGACAGGGAGAGGACAGCTTGGCATCTATCTGATCAGCCTGTCTTGCACTTCAGATCAGCTGGACATTTTCCACTGCGCGCTGTTAAAACAAAAATATTTTGACAAAAAGGCACTGCAGGTTGTCGGCATTGCAGAGGGGCGTGAGGAAGCGATTTTTCTTGTGCAGCAGATGCTGCAGGATACGATGGACGCCGGAATGGAAGCGGATATCAAGGGATATCTGCAAAAGACCTTTACCTCCGGGAAAGGAGGCGGCGGATGACAGTACTTCTGACAATATTAAAAGTAATTGGATGGATTTTGCTTGGAATCCTCGGACTGATCTTGCTGACAGTTCTGACCGTTTTGCTCGTCCCGATCCGATATTGGGCGGACGGCGTCTGGAAGGAGGGAAAATACATCCGGGGTCGCGTGACATGGCTGTTACATCTGCTGTCTATCCGTGTCACATATGAAAAAGAACTGCTTTTGGAAGTCCGCGTGGCGGGATTTTTAATTTATCCGAAAAAAGAACGATCTGGGAAAAAGAAAAAAGCGGCATCCGGGGCGGATGCAGAGGAAGGTGTAGGCGACGCCGACGCGGATACGAATGTGCTGGATGCGGACGGAGCGAAAATGCCGTCTGCGGACGTAAAAACGCTGAGCGAGAGCGCGCCTGCTGCCGGTACGACTGACGAACCGCAGACACAAACTGTCGCGGAAGCATCTGAACCGCAGTCAGCAGACCCGCGTGGCTCGGCTACGACCAGGATGCCTGATGTCGAATCACAGTCAACTGACCCGAACGAAACGTCTGCTTCGGAGGCTGACGCGCAAGCTGCCGATTCGGACGCTGCGCCCGAACATCCTGCCGGCAGCTTTTTTGAAAAGCTTTCCGGTAAGCTTTCGCAGGTCACAGACCGACTGCGCGGAATGCAGCAAAAGACCGACCGGCTCAAACAACAGACTGCCTATTATAAAAGAATCTGGGATCAGCCGCAGACACGGCAGGCGATCCGGGTTGGATTTTACGAGCTGGGAGAAATTATCAGACATGTACTGCCGCGAAAGCTGGAGGTTTTTGGAATCGTCGGGACAGGCGATCCGGCTTCTACCGGACAGATCATGGCGATACAGGGAATGCTGTATCCCTGGCATAAAGGAAATATCCAGCTGGAACCGGATTTTGAAGAGAAATATATCGAAGGAGAACTTCACCTCAAAGGCATAATCCGGCTTGGAACCCTCGGAATCTGCGGACTGAGGATTTTACTCAATAAAAATGTCAGACGACTGATCAGAATACTGCGCAAGAAGGAGGAAGCATAGCATGGCAGAAAATAAAGACAACAATATTACTTCTGTAATGGAAGCCTTGGTGAAAGGGGCAGAATCCGTTTTCACAACGAAAACCGTAGTTGGAGAAGCAACAAAGATCGATGATACGATCATTATCCCGCTTGTGGATGTATCGTTTGGAATCGGTGCGGGCGCAAGCTGCGGAGCGGGTAAGGACTCCCGCAAAAACGGCGGCATGGGCGGTATGAGCGGCAAGATGTCCCCCAGCGCGGTGCTTCTGATTAAAAACGGACAGACACGTCTGGTCAACATCAAGAATCAGGACAGCGTCAGCAAGGTAATCGACATGATTCCTGACCTGGTAGATCGCTTTACGACGCCTAAACAGGAAATGATGAGCGATGAGGAAGCGGTGGACGCAGCGTTCCCGGAAGAAGACGGAAACGAAGCATAAATTTAAAATGATGAAGATTGCGAGAGTGCAAAGCGCGTAGCAATCTGGTATTAAAGGATAGCGAAACATGTGACAGGGGCGGTCTGGCTGGATTTGTCCCTGTTTTGCTTTTTGAAGAAAGCTTGAGGGCAGGCAGGATGAAAAAAAGGATGAAACGATTCAAAAACAGGAGGACAACTTCGACTGCCGCGATACTGTGTATGGCAGCTTTGCTTTTTGCTGTTTTGCTGGCGGGATGCTCTGTACAGAAAGAAACGGAGGCTTCCGGTGACCAACAGCAGGAAACCTGGTCGGAAGAAATGGAAAATAGCACAGCTCTTTCAGAGGAGCCGGATGATACAGATACTATAGGAAATGCGGATAATCCGGAGGATACAGGCGATATCGGGAATCCGGAAAACCCGGAGGATACGTCTACAGCTCTGACGCTTCCGATTTTGGATGAAATCAATTCTAAGGTTCAGATTGGGACATCGGGTTCGTCTCTGATAGCGGTGCAGGCAGCAGTAAAGCTGTTGGAGTGGGGCGAACATACCGGTCTGGATCCGGAAGAAATCCGGGAGGCGGCTTCTGCATGGCTTTCGGAGCAAACGGACAGTGACAGGGAGGAAGCTCTGTTAAAGCTGGAAATGGTAGACGACGCTTATCAAAGGCTCTTAAAAGAAGATGCGCGGGAACTGCTGGATACTGCGGGATGCGCGGATACGGAGATTTTCTGGGGAAGCGAGCCTGTGGAGCCGGTTGAGGCAATTATGCAGGCAGCCGGACTGCGAAAGGACTAAGCCGTTGATGCTTGCACAGATTTTTAATCAAAGAACGCCAGCCCGTGCATAGACTAAATAATATAAGATATTTTGCAGGGATTGATGCGTTTATGATCCGACTGGTTGCGTTTGCAATATTCTGGACAGCGATGGGAATGTTTCTGATGCTGTGCTTTCGGTATCGCTTTTTGGGCGTTGTGTTTGCGCTGATCTTGCTGGCGGTCAGCTATCTGATTTTAAGCTGCGATCAGTGACCGATTTTGGCAAAAAACGTCAGTCGGGCGTTTGAATGTTGATGCAGAATGCGAAGCACTGGGATATTAGAGGAAAGATGGATATTACATTATTTTACAGAGAAAAAGGGAACGGAGAACCGTTTGTTCTTTTACATGGAAATGGAGAAGACAGTTCTTATTTCAAACATCAGATTGAATATTTTTGCGATCGGTATCGGGTGATCGCGCCGGATACGAGAGGACATGGAAAATCTCCCCGGGGGACAAGTCCCTTTACGATCAGGCAGTTTTCGTGCGATTTATATGATTTTATGAAAAATCACCAGATTCCGAAAGCTGTGATTCTTGGCTTTTCGGATGGCGCGAATATCGCCATGCGGTTTGCAATGAAGCATCCGGATATGGTGACAGCGCTGATTTTAAACGGAGGAAATTTGGATGCGAAAGGCGTAAAGCGTTCGACGCAGCTTCCGATCGAAATCGGCTATAAAATTGCAAAGTATTTTGCCAAAAGATCGGCGGAGGCGAACAAAAATGCAGAGCTGCTGGGTCTGATGGTAAACGATCCGAATATCGAACCGGAAGAGCTTGCACAGATTACCGCACCGACCCTCGTAATCTGCGGGACAAAAGACATGATCCGGGAAGACCACACGAGAAAAATTGCGGAAAATATCCCGAATGCCCGTTTGGCGATCCTCGAGGGGGATCATTTTGTTGCAAATAAGCGCTCGGAGGAATTTAACCGGGAAGTGGACAGGTTTCTGGAAAGCCTTTAAAACCATAGGAGAAAGAATGATTCGAAAAGCGGAAAAGAAAGATCTTTCAAGAATTGCAGAAATCCTCGTATTTGATAAGCG
>CDYL01013758.1_pt1 | contig 9669 bp, 8 predicted proteins | sample 557761 | NCBI WGS metagenome assembly CDYL01 (sample SAMEA3182104, study PRJEB8094) | gut metagenome | biome: human; feature: gut; material: Stool; isolation source: human stools | place: Canada | collected 2013-02-12 | reverse complement strand
CCGTTTTTCTTTTTCATTACATATAAAATTCTGACATGTGAGAGGACGCTTATATCTGCCCTTCACGCCCTAGGAAAGCACCACAAAATCTGCTGCTCCACGGTAAGTTAAACTCCGGTTATTTAAACAGATTTTTGAAGAACTCCCCAATCGCACTAAAGATATTTCCAAAGAAATTACCAATAGATGCAATGATTCCGGAAGAGCTTCCTCCATTTTTAAAGGAATTGTAGAGAGAGGCTGCGTAATCCACCAGTCCACTTAAATCAATTCCAAGAGAAGTAATTTTCAAAAGAAGATCAACGATTTTCTGTCTCTCATCATCAGATAAAGTGACGCCATATTTATCACAGGCTTCATCAATTGCTTCGTTGATACTCTTCTCGTCAGTCAGTCCTTTTTCTGCGATCAGTGACTTGATGTAAGCAATAAACTCCTCCACTTCCTGATCGGTCAGACCCTGAATGGAAGCTTCCAGTTCTCCGGTGACAACAAGTTCATTTAACGCTGCATCTACAACGTTATCCTGTACTGCTTCCCCGGTCATTGCCTCATATGCCTCAAAGATTCCAACCAGTGCAGCAGTTCCGGAGATTGGCTTAGGACCTGCAACGATGATATCTGCATCTGTAATTCCAGCAGTTGTCAGCGCATTTTTGTACATACCAACGGTACAGTATGTGATATTGTTCGTAGAAATGTTTAATCCATTTCCTTTTTTACGTTTTACGATCACGACAGAAGACCATGACTTGCTTCCAATTTTGGAAGAATCCACATAGGAATCCAGATACTGATGCTCCTGTGCATTTGTAACGTAAGTCACGTTATAATTTGCCAGATTGGCAGGATCGATTCCCATAAGGGATAATACGGTATTTTTCTGGTCATCGGACAAATCCGCGCCGAGTGCAAGATAAGGTTTATCATCTTTCTTAATCTCAACATTATCGTTATTCTCATCCACAATGACATCTCCAGTCACATTTTCTGTGGATTTTTTATCATCCTCTACCGTTACCCCGCCTGTGATATTATCGGTTGTGCCACTGGTGGAAGTATTTGTGCTGTCGGAATTTGTTGTTGTACTGCTCTGTGCATCTGAAGCAGAATTATTTGTTGTGCTGTTCTGTGCATCTGAAGCAGAATTATTTGTTGTGCTGCTCTGTGCATCCGAAGCAGAATTATTTGTTGTGCTGTTCTTCGTATCTGAAGCAGAGCTGTTTTGTGTAGTTGTAGCTGCATTGGTATCTGTACCTGTTGTGCTGCTGTCATTCTGCGTTGCCGCCTGATTCTCTGACTGTGTTGTCTGGGAATCACCGGATGTGGCATTGCCTGCCTCCTGCCCTGCGGTGTTCTGCACAGAAGCATCTGCTGCAAATGATGTCACATGTGTTGGTATCATCATCACTGCAGCTAAAATAATTGCTGCAATTCTCTTTGTCATTCTCTTTCTTTTCACTTTTTTTTCCTCTCTTTTTTTTACGTATCGATCCGCACTCTCATCCATGCAAGAAGATCTGCATACACTTTATCGCGGTCTGTCTCATTTAAAATTTCATGTCTGTCATTTTCGTAAAGCTTATATGTAATGTCCAGAGAACCTGCCTCTTTGAATAGATCATACACTTTTTTCACGCCGACACCATTATCTCCCACCGGATCATCCTGACCGGATACAATAAAAATTGGAAGCTTGTTTGGCACTTTCTTCACATTTTCCAACTGATTATCGTAGAGAACCGCTTCCATCAGCCCCAGATAGCCGTTTAATGTAAACTTGAACGTACACCGCGGTTCGTTATAATAGAATTTTACAATATCCTCATCTTTTGTAAGCCAGCTGTTGGAAGGTGTTTTTCCGGAAAGATCATATTTCTTATATGGTCCGCCAAACGACAGCGATTCTACCAGTCTGCTTCTGTGATGCCAGCCAAAAATTTTTGCAAGGAATTTGCACACGTTGATTCCAAGTTTGGTCGTATTGTCCGGCACACAACCGGTTCCCATAATGATTGCCCCTCTCAAATCATCATTGTGAATGGTGAGGTATTTCCGGAGCATATAAGATCCCATACTGTGTCCCATCATAAAATAAGGAACACCCGGATTTTCTTTCTGGATCATCGTGCGCAGTGCATGCATGTCTGCGATCACCGTGTCACTCGGATTTTCCGCAAAATATCCCCAGTCATCTTTGGATGCTACGGAATCCCCATGTCCTAAATGGTCATGTCCCACCACCATAAAGCCATTCTCTGTCAGAAATTCAGCAAATGGTCTGTAGCGCTCTACAAACTCTATCATGCCATGTGTGATCTGTAAAATTGCCTCATACTTTCCATCTTCCGGAATCCATTTGACTGCATGGATGGTTGTTTTGCCATCCGCTGATAAAAATGTAAACTTCTCCTCTTTTGTCATACTTTTCCCCTCTCTTTTCCATGATTATAAATTAGATATATTTTAAAACCTGTGGCTTCTTTATTCTGTCTGGACGAAACGATGGACTTCCTCCACATTGCGTTCTAATTCATCCGCACATTCTTTGTGCTCTTTCCACTCCTGGCGCAGTGTTTCCGCTTTGGATAACACTCTGCTCTGCACTTCGAAAAATTCATTTTCACCCTGACAGAGACTTTCTAATATTTCTTCAATATTTGTTTCTTCTTCCACATTTTCATGATCCGTTTCCACTGCCTCTGTGTCCCTGTCTTCCAGAAGTTTCACCAGAGAACCGTTATTTTCTTTTAAGAGATCATTTAACGCATGAATCTGTTTTTCCGCCTCTGTGGCAGTTTCCTCAAAACCACTGATCCTCGCAAGCACATCCGCAACCGCCGAAGTATACTGCTCTGCGTTCACACGCACTTCCTCTGCCGCTGTCACAAATTTTCTTCCGTCTTCTCCCATGCGTCCTGCCTCGATTGCTGCGCCGAGTGCCAGAACTCCCATATTCTGTGAAATATCTGCCAGTTTCTGTAACGCCTCTTCAACAGACTCTCTCTCCTGGCAATATGCCTCATAGAACGATTCTATCTCCTTCATGGGTGTGGTGACGTACTTGTTCTTCTCTACAACTTTTGCAATTTTCTCGTGCTCACCCTCCATTTGCTGGCAGAGTGCTTCTTTTTCCTGCTGCAATCTGATATTCTGCTCATTCTTTTTTGCAAGCTGCTGTTTCAACAGTACGGTCTGTCCTGAATTCGCCTCTGAACACTCCTTTAACAGTTCCAATTCCTCTGAAACCGCCGTGATTGTCTCATCCAGTTCCGTTTTTGAGATCGTCATCTGTACCAATGTCTCTTCTGCGCTGTCTTTTGCTTTTGCAATATTAGAAATCTGCTCCTGCAGACGGTTCTGTTTTTCCTGTAATGCCAGAAGTTCCTCTTCCAGTTCTTTTGCTTTTTTTCCACCAAACATATGCCATCCTCCAGCTTTTACTGATAATTTCGAATGATAACCTGTACGCTTTCCACTCCATTATACTCGTTAATCTCCGGATAGTACACAATCATTATCCTCAATTTGTTTATCTGACCGCGAAAAGCTTTTTCCACTTCCGCACTTCCATACTTTTCTGCATAATATGCTTTGAACGCCTCAATATCACCAAAATAGACTGCCGATACCGCCTCTCCCGCGGCTGTCAGGAGATTCAGCCGCAACACATTCTGATTTTTTCCGACCACAAAAGCCTTTGTGATACTCAGGTTTTTGTCGGCAAACTGTGGCTTGATATTGGCTTTTCCAAAAGGCTCTAACACTGCAAATTCCCGGATAAGACCGGCATCCGCATACGCTGCTGGCATCGGAATATCAATTTTGATCTTCGGAATCAGGTCATCCTCCGTGAGATTTGCACAGGCATTGATTTTTTCACGGAACTTATCCACGTTTTCTTCCGGAAGAGATAATCCTGCCGCCATCGGATGTCCGCCGAATTTTTCCAGAAGTTCCCTGCACTTACATAGTTCCTCATACATGGAGTACTCCTCGATGGAACGCCCGGAGCCCTTCACGCCCTCCTCCGCCTTCGTCAGCACAAATACTGGCTTATGATAAGCCTCCCGGATACGCCCTGCAATGATTCCTGCAAGACTTTCGTGCACCTGTGGCAGATAAATGACAAGCACTTTATCCGACATGTAATGTTCCTCCACCACACGTTTTGCCTCCTCGACGCCATCTGCTGTCATATCTTTGCGCTGCTGGTTTAACTCCACAAGCTCCCTTGCCGTTTTTGCTGCCTCTTCCTCTCCCTGTAAAAAAAGAGACAGAGACAGTTTTGCTGTATCAAGTCTGCCACTCGCATTGATACACGGTCCTAACACAAAACCAAAATGATATGCATTGATCTGCTCCGGTTCTAAATGATTCTGAAAGATCAGGGCGCGCATCCCCGGATTTTTTGTGCGGTGAATGCGGTTTAATCCCTCTTTCACCAAAATGCGGTTTTCGTCTGTCAGATCCATGACATCGCCAACGGTTGCAAATGCGACATTTTCCAGAAATTCATAGGTTTCTTCCAGGGCAAAACCCATTTTTTCATACAATACCTGCAGCACTTTCCATGCGACTGCTGCTCCACATAACTCTTTAAAAGGATACGCACATTCCTGCTGCTTTGGATTCACGATTGCATCTGCGTTGCTGCGAAGGAACTGCTTTTCCCCGTTCTCCTCTGTATAGGGAATCTCGTGGTGATCGGTCACTAACACGGTCATCCCAAGTTCTTTGGCATGCGCAATCTCTGAGATTGCAGCAATTCCGTTATCGCACGTAAGAATGGTATCCATTCCGTCTCTTTTTGCCTGATCGATCAGATTCTCATTGATTCCATAGCCATCCTTCATACGGTCCGGAATCTGCGTGGAAACATTTCCACCACAGTGTTTAATTCCCCGGTATAAAATATAGGTTGACATAACTCCATCTATATCATAGTCGCCGATAATACGGATCGGCTTTTGCTCTTCTATTTTAACTTTTAAAATATCTGTCAAACGATCTGCATCTTTCAATAAATGTGGATCGTATAAATCCTTTAAACTTCCATAGAGATATCTTTCAAATGCCGCCTCCCCGATCACCTCACGGTTTCGGATAAGACGCGCTGTGACAGGGCTGATCCCGAACTCTTTTCCAAGCTTTTCAAAATCAGCCCCTTTGTTGATTACAAACCATTTTTCCATGTAACACCTGCTGCCTGTTTTTTCTTATGAATTTATCTTTTAATAATGCACTTCCATCAGCATCAGTCCACATGCCGGTGCTGTATAGCCTGCGTTCTCCCGGTTTTTGCTCTCTAAGATCTGCGGCAGCTCCTCCGGCGCTCTCCTGCCATCCCCGACCTCGATCAGCGTACCCGTCAGGATCCGCACCATATTTTGCAAAAATCCATTCCCCCGGTAATCGATCCAGAGATCATTCCCTTTCTTCGTAAAATTGATCTCATAAATTGTGCGGACTGCCGTTTTTTTCATTTTCTTATTTCCGCAAAATGAAGTAAAATCATGTGTTCCGATCAGATAGGAAGCAGCTTCTTTCATGCGTTCCACATCGAGTGTTTTCTCATACTGGTACTCATATTTCCGCTCGAAAACATCCGAGATCTCTCCCATATGGATGTGATAGCGGTAGGTCTTTTTCTTTGCGGCGTAACGGCTGTGAAAACGCTCGTCCACCTGCTCAACCGCAATAACGGCAATGTCATCCGGCAGATAATGATTCAGATAGGACAGAATCTTTCCCTCCGTAAAATGCTCCTCAATATGAAAATTTGCCACCTGGCCTTTGGCATGCACGCCCGCATCCGTTCTCCCCGAACCAATGACTTCCACCGCGTGTCCTGCCATCTGTCCCAGCACTGCTTCTATTTTTCCCTGAATGGTCAGCCCGGTGCTGTTCTGCCCCTGCCAGCCCTTGTATCTTGTCCCATCATACTGGATTGTGATTTTATAGTTGTTCATACTTTTTATCCCTGCTTTACTGCAATCTAAACTAACTTTTAGTTTAACACATTTTCTACTCAAATCCTAGTCTGCGATCTGTCCTGAAACGTTTTTGTGCCGGGGAACTGAAAAATACCAATCCCCCGGCACATTTACTCTGCATTTTATACCAGTTCTGCAATCCTTGTCACCGCAACGTAGATCTCCGATATTTTATACCAGGTACGGTAATCTACCACTCCCGTCACAGGCAAGCCAAAAATAGACTGGAATTTTTCTACTGCTGCCCTCGTTGCCTCTCCGTAAATCCCATCCGGTGTGATCGTCGGGATTGCCGGATAAGCCTGCGAGATTCTCGCTAACTGTTCCTGGATCTGCCGGACCTTATCTCCGGCAGCTCCCACTTCCAGATTATACCGCGGCCAGGATGCCGGGATACCGGAAATCTCCTCCGCTGTATTGATAAACATATTATCACCATAATAATAACGGAGAATTTCTATCGTTTCGTAGTTCTGATCCCCAAGATATTTGCTTCCCCACTGGCTCAGCCAGTTGCTGCACGTCACGCGCTGTCCGTCACAATACTGCGTCAGGATTGGCTGTCTCACATTTGGTCTGGAAAGATAATTCTGGAACATTTCCTCTACCACATCCGAGATACTCTGGAAAATATTTCTTCCATATACAAATTTCTGGTCATAAGCAGTGGATGTTGTGATGGTGAAGTTATAGCCTTTGTTCCGGTACATCCACACCACTGGATTCAAGTAATTTTTCGTCCAAAAAATTATCAAGACGAATCTTGAATTTTATAGTGATATCATCATCTTTTACTATGATTTTGTCTATCAGAGTGGATAGTATCATCTGCTTTGTCTGTGTATCTGATTCTTTAAAAATCTCACTCCATTTTGGCATTGCATCAACATAAGCCAATAATTCATTGGATTGTACAGACACCTCATCCAACTGCTTTTGTAATCTGCTTTTGTTTGCTTCTATTTCCTTTTTTGAAGTCTCTTTATCTGATATTATAGCAGATAATTTATCAACGCTGAATGCAAATTCACCTCTTATTGCTTCGGGTAATTTTTCTTCTAGTGTTTCTATATCTGCTGTAAGACTTTTTATTGTCTTTTCTAAGTCCTTGATTTCACGCTTAATGTCCTTTGTCTGCTGTTCCTGCATAGCTTCCAATTCCTTAGATATATCTATTTTCTTTAGATTTTCAAGATATGTTTCTACTGTAGCAAATACTATGCTTTCTAAATATTCCTGTGAGTAAGTGCTTCTAGGCTTACACCCATTTGGACAACCATAGCGCCCTACGTATGAGACTTTTTTCTCCCCTGTTTTCTTACATGTCCAGTGGTTTGCATAGCCGGTGTTTTTTAATCTCTTTCCACAGTAACCACAATAAACCATGCCTGTAAGTGCAAGTCTGCCCCTTGTAGAGAATGGTACATTATATTGCTCCATATACAACTCATTTGTAGCCTGCCTTGCAGCATTGATTTTATTCTTTCTGGCTTCTCTGATTTCCTGTGCCCTCTCCCACAATTCCTGTGATACTATTGCAATCTCTGGATTCTGTTCTCTGGCATAAGTCCATTCTTTTCTGTCTAAGCGTGTACTGTTTGCATGACCATTTTTTCTTCTGTTGTATGCTATGTAACCCATGTAAATAGGATTTGTAAGAATGCTTCGTACTGTTCCACCCTTCCACTTATCCAATATAGGTGCTGGCACACCATTTTCATTTAGAGTATTTGCTATCTTTTGATACCCCATCCCCTGATTGACTGCATAACTGTAAATCTGTCTGATTATATCTGCTTGTTCTGGAACAATTACAAGCTTATGTAATGCTCTTCCATGATTGCTTATCTCTCCAGACAGGACTAGCTTGTAACCATAGGGAGCTTTTCCACCTACAAACCTTCCATCCTTTACCATTTCCACCATGGTATCATGCACTCGCATACCTGTTTTCTTTGATTCTCCCTCGTTCTGCCAGAATCGGATATAGTTGAGCAGTTTATCAATATGTTCTTCTGTTTTTAACTGTCCATCCTTAATTGTCCAGACCTCAATTCCCATGCGGTTAAGTTCTGCCACATAGAAACTGTACTCTTCCTGTCTGCCTATTCGATCTGACATATAAGCGAGGAGAATTTCAAACTCTCCCTGCTTTGCGTCCTGCATGATTTCTTGAAGCACCTCTCTATCGTCCACTCCATTATGGTAGGCTGATATTCCTTTTTCAAGGTATTCTTTATCAAACACCCAGTCTTTTTGTTTTGCAATAAACTGCTCTGCTTCTGCACGCTGAATTGGTATGTCATCATCATGTAGCTGCTGTCTTGAAGACACTCTTAATAATGTTCTTACTCGTTTACTCATGGCTCATTCCTCCTTGTGAACTTGTTTCACATTTCCCTTTTGGGGGTGGGAATGATACCGCTTGGGAACTCCTTTGTAAAGACCCTATTTGAATTTTGTTTAAATAAACTTCTTTTAGCATATGCTCAAATCTTTTAGCATCATTAGGGTCTACTGTATAGGGAAATTCCAAGGTGATATGCACCTTTTTATTTCCCTGTACTATCTCTTGTGAATATGTTTCCATATTCTGCATATTGTCTTGTTCTCTTATCTTGCTTTTTACATCTTTATGACTTTCTGTAGCTTGATATTCATTCCATTGCTTTTCCATGATAAATACTGTTCCAAGTATTTATCTGAGTATGATAAATCGTTACGTGCTTTAATCTCTCCACCTTAAAAACCTCCTCCTTCCTTATAATGTTCTGTGTATCTGGCAGATTGCTCTGCCAGATAGATTGTTGTGTTGCCTTACTGTCTATGCAGAAAAGGTAAACAGTTTCTTCTTTTCTGCATTGGTTGCTGTGAATGTTACTTTGGTTTCATCAAGTGCACTCTGAATTGCTCCAAACAACTCATTGATTTGTTCTGTTGAATAGGTGTAGTATTTCTTGTTTGAGAGTTTTTGCAGCTTCTCTATCTCTGCCATCACCTTTGATGCTTGGTTCTCGGCTTTTTCTTTGAAGCGTGCTGACTTGTCTTGCTGTGCCTGTTTGGTTGTTACTGCATCTACTGTTGGTGCTGGTATCTCCTGTACTTCTTGTACTGTGTCTGCACCTACTGTCGGTGCTGGTGTGCCTGTTGTTAAATTGTCCATTTCATTTTCCTCCTGTATAGTTGTTTTTTAGGAGCTCCTTGTAATTACACTTATATGTTACCGCACAAATGGCAAAATGTAAGCAACTTGGGGTTCCAAACTTTTTGGCTCTGTTTTCTGTTTTTTGCTCCCCAAAAATTCATAAAAATGGGATGTCATAAACTCATTTTCCAGATGAGTTTGTATTTTTTCTTCCATGAGTCCGTTGTGCAATTTGACGAACGCCTAAAAAACTAGTTGTAATTTTCTTTGATATATACGTTGGGAAAATGAAAGATTGCATATAAATAAACCCATAATGTAGTTATAGGTGTTATTTACTATGTGAATTTGTATCGGTTTCTACTGGGGTTATTTTTTGAGTAATTTGCTGGGTATGTTTGCGAACTGTTTTTGATAGGTATTTATGCTATGGTGATTATCGGTACATTTTATCTCACTATCTATTTATTCTCCCAAACTGCTATTTTTCTATTATTTTCATGCTGATTTTTTATAAAAATAAATTGT
>CDYL01007284.1_pt1 | contig 9903 bp, 10 predicted proteins | sample 557761 | NCBI WGS metagenome assembly CDYL01 (sample SAMEA3182104, study PRJEB8094) | gut metagenome | biome: human; feature: gut; material: Stool; isolation source: human stools | place: Canada | collected 2013-02-12 | reverse complement strand
AATCTTTCAAGGTTATTCACTGTTCAGTTATCAATGTTCTCTGTTGTTTTCAGCAACTCTGACATATTATCATAATCATCTGCACTTGTCAACAACTTTTTTATTTTGTTTTGCTTCGTTTTGAAGTGGTTTGTTATCACTTACTTGCGACAGCTCGTTAATAATAACAAACCACAATTCATTTGTCAACATCTTTTTTGACAAAAAATTACATTTCTTTTTGTCGAAAATCACCATTCTATCTTCATCTTACAAGTGACATCGCCATTCTGCGGTAAGTATGCCTTTTTCCACGGATTGCAACGCTGTATGCCGTAATATTTTCCGGCAGTGCCATTCCCATGTACCCACTATCTCCTATATGATGGATGTCTGCACCTGCCATTTTACACATCAATGCGATCTGTCGGATTGTTTCTTCGTCCGCTCCTTCCTGGGAAGTTCCAATTGTAGTCATCGCAAGTACACCTTTTTCATGTGCGGTTTTGATCAATTCAGCTGCATGCTCCATGGTAAATCCCGGAACAGTACCAGGTGCCGGAAGTAAAAGGACATCTGCCCCTGCTTCAATAAATGTCTCAGCATCTTCTTTTGTCAGTATTTTTTCTCCTGCTTCTGAGAGAATGCCGGATGCATGCATTTTTCCTGCTGTCAGGATCACTCTGTCGCCGACTGCCTCGTTTAAATCAGCTAATGCCTTTGTAATTGCCTTGTTATCAACGCCAACACCCGGATTTCCGGTAAGAACGATCATATCAACGCCCATGTCCGCTGCTTTTTTTGCATTTTCCACGGTTGCGCGCCGTCCTTCGGTAAGACTCCACACCGATTTTTCTCCATCATTGCGGACTGCCGCCGGTTCTAAATTAATTGCAACCATCCTTCCGGTCAGACGTTTGACCTCATGTATAGTATCTTCCGGGGCAACTTCCGGTAATCCATTGATCACAGGATGATCCACGTCAAAAATATTCAGCATGATAATATCCGCACCAAGAGAAGTTACAAATTCTGCATTTGTAATATTTACGAGCATTGGTGTCACTGTACCGATCGTCTCTGCTGCAAGCACTCTTCCTTCGCTGTCCGCAATGGACTGTAATAATTCTTTTTTATGATAGGCAGCCAGTTCTCTGGCTGAACAGTCAATATATCTTTTTCCCATTCCTTTTTCCTCTTTTCTGCCTGATGCAAAATGTCTCTGCTTTAAAATTTTCACTGTGCCTTCTGTGCAAACTCTGTGAAATATCTTTTATTTCTCTCATATTTCACATTCTCTGCATTTTCTAACACTTTATTGCGATACTCTTCTATTTTCTGCGATGTTATAAAGGAAATCTCCTGCGGCTGATCATACTTTCCCATATAAGAAAAAGATATATTTTCCTGCTCTTCCATGGATTTATAATTCATATATATGGTATAATCCTCATAACCGTTTACCATCTCCCAATAAATCCCGTAATCTTCTCCCTGCAGATGATACAGATTTAAATAGTCATGCAGACTGTCAAACTCCCTGTCAATATACTTTTCCTCACACCTTGATTTATAATATTCCTTTCCTGAATATTTCACATGATCACTGATTTCTCCTGGTAATGCCATTGCAATTACTATAAAATTAAATACCACGATCACTGACACTATGCATTTTATAACAAAAGGGAACACTTTTACGCTGTAATCTCCAGTTTCATCCCGAAAAGAAAAGGTGATATTAATTTTCTTCATATTCCCACCCCTTTCTCTCAAAAATTATTTTTACAAAAGTTTCCTCCTCATCATAATATCGATCGCACTTTACAAATTCATTCACTTCTTCCTCTGTCATTTCCAAAGTCCCCATTAATGTTGCAATCGTATTCTGCTGGATTTCACTGAAATATTTCTGGTTTTCCTGAAATTCAATTTCACTGATACGATAATCATCCTGAAGCAAAATTTCATGCGCATAGTATAGGATATCTTCCACTTCATATGCCCTTGGCGTTTTGTCACTTTCCCAGTCAGACTTCTCCCTTAAATCCATCACATCTTCTATAAAATGGCTGTATCTATCATAGATATCTACACGTTCTGTATACTTTTCATACCCGTCCTCTGCATAAACTTCATACTCATGCAGATACGCATCCAACGCTGCATTATCTCCCGTCTTGAAAATTTCTTCTGCTGCTTCTACCGATGCTGATCTTTTCTGATGTTCTGTATGCTTTTCATCCACATAGCCTAAAATGAAAAAGACAAGAAATAAAACAACAAGAAGTACAACTGCCAGCAAAAGAATGATATTCATAATTTTATTAGCAACATAAAGCGGCATGGAATGTAACACTTTTGCTTTGGTAAGAAGTGTTTCTTTTCTTGTTTCGTCTTCCTCCTTTTCCCATTCCATACCAAGTTTATTTGGCTCTCCACAATAAGGACATTTTGTCTCTCTGGCTGGATAATCATATCCACACTTTGAACATTTCATATACTTTACTCCATTTTGTCTTTTAATCGGCTGATTGCAAGTTTCTGTAACGCTTCTGTAATCTGATCTTTATCATCGTAAGTCAACCCACCGGCTTTATCTATGCAGGACTTTATCTCATCCTCAGATATCTCGTAGTGTTCCTTCATATAATCATAACAATATTCTTTGTAATATGCCACAGCATCCTCTTCCTCATACTTGTAATATGCGTCCGCTGCCTCCTGACATTCATTTAATATACTAACGATGTAACTGATGTTGCTCAATGCATCTGCCTTATCATTCTCTACGATCCATTGCAGATAAGAATCATCCTCGTCATTCAGATAATTCAAATAACGCTGCATTCCCGCAATCTCTGTATATTTATCAAAATAAGACTGATAGGTATATTCCACTGTTTTCAGATATTCACAGATTCCCTCATAATCTCCGCTCTGATACAGGCTTTCTAATTTTTCCAGATTCTTCTGTTCTACCCGATAAGATACTTTATGGGAAATACTGGAAACAATAAATACAATGATACAGATCACTGCAACCATTATCACTGCTGCTATCCCAAGCTTTGCTGTCCACGACATTCCTTTGCCAGCCACTTTTTCCGGCATTTCCTTCCACCGTTTTTTTTCACGTTCCAGCTCATTCATCATGTCCTCATGCACCTGGACAGATTTGCCAAAGTTATCCCCACCACAATAAGGGCAGCGATCCTGCTCATCATCATATTCCGCCCCACAGTTTTTACAGATTATCATTGGTTCGTTTTCCCCCTATTTATAACAATGCTTTCTTACAAAATAGTAACATACCACCTGCATTACGATTGTTGCAATCCACGATGCCGGATAGGAAATAAACAGAAAATACAGTGATCTGTGCTGTGGAAAAAATGCAAAAATCCACAGAACACGCATTCCGACAGTTCCGATAATAGACAATACCATTGGCACTGCGGAATATCCCATTCCACGCAGTGCACCCGGAAAAAGATCCATAATACCGCACAGAAAATATGGAACTGTCGTGATGGATAAAATCTCAACACCACATTGGATCACGTCTGCTTCCTCTGTATAAATCTGTAATATTTCCGCTCCGAAAAAATACGCCCCGCATCCTAAAACAAGTGCTGCTCCCACCGATAAAATCATACAGTCGATCAGTACGCGGTCCATTCGTTTATACTTTCCAACACCAAAATTCTGACTTGTAAAACTCATACATGCCTGTGTCACAGAATTGATGGAAACATACAAAAATCCCAGAATATTGTTTGCTGCCGTGTAACCTGCCATCGCGGTTGAACCGAAAGAATTAACTGACGATTGTAGTAATGCATTAGAAAAATTGATGACGGTACTCTGTATGCCTGCCGGAATTCCCACCTGAAAAATCTGTTTCAGGTAATAGCCTTTCATAGAAAGTTTTGAAAAAGAAAGTTTATAACTTCCCTCTGTTCTGCAAAGACAGGTCGAAACCAGCACACAGGAAACCATCTGGGAAAACACGGTGGCGATTCCAACTCCCGCAACTCCAAGTCCTAATACAATCACTAATACCATATTTAAGCCTGCGTTGATCACTCCTGCGATGATCAGAAAATACAATGGTCTTTTTGTGTCACCCACTGCACGGAGAATCGCCGCACCATAATTATACAGCATAAAAAACGGCATTCCCATAAAGTAAATCCGCATATAAAGCGTCGACAGTCCGATCACATCTTCCGGTGTTCCCATTAATTCCAATGCCCCTTTGGAAAAAACAAGCCCGACAAACGCCATGAGAATTCCGCTGATTAGCGCAAGCGTGATGGAGGTATGTACGGTCTCTGACATTTCCTCCTTGCGTCCGGCAGCAAAAAATCTTGCTGCAAGCACGTTTGCCCCAAGTGAGATTCCAATAAAAAGATTGGTAAAAACATTGATCAGTGCCGTTGTGGAACCGACTGCTGCAAGCGCTTCACTTCCACTGAATCTTCCCACAACAATAATGTCCACTGCATTGAACATTAACTGTAAAATGCCAGACAGCATCAATGGCAGTGCAAACGAAACCAGTTTATCCATTATGGAACCGTTGCACATATCAATTTCGTATTTATTACTTTTCAAAAAAATTGCTCCTCTCTACTTTTTATCTTCCTGTAACTTAAGACCCGGAAGGAATTTGAATGATTAATTTCTGTCCATCTTTTTCCATCATTGTCAATACTGGAATATGTTTTTTCCGCAGCTGATGTACGATTGGATATGTCTCAAACACATTTCCTTCCACATATACTGCCTCCGGCTTCTGTTTTAAAATCCGTTTCAGATTCTCTTTGACTTCGTTTTTCCACTGCTGCTTGTCCATCGCTGCTTCACCGTAAATTCCATCCACTGTAAGCTCTGGGAGCTGCATAAAATCCATATGTATCACCGTTGCCTCCTGCATTCCCGGAAGCTGCTTTAACAGCGGATCTATGCAGGAATCCCCGCCGAGATTTACGATTGTCGGATTTTCATGATATAACTCCATGCTGATACGGCAGGCTTTCACCGCGTCCTCTAACATTCCCACCGTCATAAGAAATCCTCCCTTATGACAAAATCCTGCACTCTGTAATCCGGTAACCTGTTCCAATTCTTCATTTTCAAGACCAAGCCACTCTGCCGGAAAACTGCATTTGTAATTCATGGAATATTCCTTCTTCTGTGGTTGTATACAGTATCCACCACGATTGGATGGGAATATGACAAATGCAATCTCCGTCTCCGACAACCGCTTCTGACACGGTACAAACTCCGGTAAAATCAGAATCTTTGCATCTTCGCTGTCCCTTTTACCAGATGTAACCGCCTGCCGGTGTTCTTCTAAAATCTCCTCCACGCGCCTGTCTGCCCGCTCATTTCCGCGATAACGCTCAAATTTGTTTTCAAGGATCAGGCCTGCAACGCTTACTGCCTGAAAAAATGCCTCATCATTTCCACCCTGTGCATCCCAGGTCGGATTGAAATTCCCAATCAGTGTTGCAAGCTCGTTTTTCTCCCCCGTGTTATCATTATGATCCAGCGGCTGCACAAAAGCCTCGTCAAACTCCTCTGCCAGCTCTTCCCCAAGGATCTCTGCACCGACTGCTTCCCACAACAATCCAAACGCAGCGTATGGCACACCGTTTTCCCGGACTCTGCTGTCCCTCTGATGATGGTCATACGCACCTCTTCCAATATCAAACACAATTCCATCGAAATCGTCCGTCACACGATTTCCACGTAAAATCGTAATTTCCGGATTTATATAAAATAAAAGTGCTGCCGAAAACACATCATCCGCATGAAATTTTCCTCCATGCGTAAATGCCCTGGCATCTTTTTTCTTAATCTGCTCCATTAATTCGTTCATTGCAAAATTCTTCTTTCTTTTCTGTGATTATTCTGAAATTTCCTCGATCAAAACTTTTCTGTTTATTACGCCTTTTTTCAATTGCATGACATACACATGAAAATCCAGCGTATCCTTTGCGGTCGTAAACGGCTCTTCGTGCAGTACCTCCGCATGGATTCCCGCACACTCCAATTCTTCTTTCCGTTTTTCTGCCCGGCCTAAAAGTTTCCCGATATTTTCATCCTCTTTTTCGCCAAAAGATCGATTAGGATAAACGGATGTCGCTTTTTTTAACCTCTCTGTGATCAGATCCACTACTTTTGCATGCGCATTCCGATGTAATAAAACTGCAAGACACCTTGCAACAACAGGATATGGATACCTTTCATAAAAATGTATCCATTTTTTAATTTTTCTGTCACCCACCTGCTCTGCCATCTCTTTCATCAAGGAAAATGCACCATCCGACGGTATCCATGGATTGTCTCGCGGCACAATGTACTGCTTTGAAACCGCCGGATAACAGGTATAATTCAGAGGTGGAAAATAGGCTAACTGCACGAGTTTTCGTTCTTCCTCATTGCAGACAGCCTCACCAAGATACTCATATTTATCCCATAATACCGCAATACGAAATTCCAGTTGCCGCAGATTTTCATAACCTTTTCTCCAAAAATGCGCAATATCACCATAATTATACAGATTTGTTTCCAGCTCCAGCGTTTTAAAAAGGATAGTGACAACACAATCCTCCTCTTCCTGTCGGACAACAAGTGCGTAATCATCCCCATCGCGATAAAAAGAGGCCTCAATAGCCCCTTCATAATCTTCTTTGTATGTACCTGTCATTCTTGCTTCCTTAAAAACAAGAAAGCTTTCTATCGTGTCATTCATCTGATATACCAGACGAATATCTGTTTTATCCGTGTTCTTTTCTTTTGCTCCTGTCTGATCCGGCAGCAAAAGTTCAAATTCATTCTGGCTTAACAGCCTTTTTAACATCTCAAATGTATCCAATGAGAGTCTCCTTTTTCCTGTTACAATACTTTTTATTCATTATATAAAAATCCCTCCGGCTTGTCTATATGCGCAGCTTTCTTTTTATTGCCCTGCGCTTTTCGTCATGCCGTGAGGGATGAGTCGTAGCTGTCGTCCGCGATCTGGATGACAAATTCTTTTGTATAGCCTGCAATCTGCGGAATTTTTTTCTCGTCCAGCTGTTGTATAAAATCCATTTGAAATCCATGCATTTCAATGATTTTTTTTGCAATCGAAAGTCCTAGTCCGCTTCCACTTCCACTTTTTCTGGATACATCTCCTTTTGTAAATGGTTCAAATAAATGTTCCGCAAGCTCGCCCGGAATTCTCCTGCCACTATCTGCTACAAGAATATAAATGTATCCATTTTTCCGGTACATGCCAATCTTTATATGCGTACCACTCTCATTGTGCTTCATTGCATTATTCAAAAGATTCGTGATCACTCTGGAAAACTGGATTGGATCAACGGATACCGAAACCACTTCTTCTGGAATATCAATCTCGAATTCCATCCCTGCATCTTCAAAGTCTGCATAAATGAGTGCAGCATTTTCACGTAACAGTTCACTCAGATCTGTTTCTTTTCTGTCCAGTGAAAAACCTTCACTGTCTAATTTTACATACTCAAATAATAAATGGATCAGATCGTTCATCCTTGCCGACTTATTCTGTATTGCCTGCAAATACTCCAACTGTTTCTCCGGCTCCACCACCATTCCGTCTGCCAGTGCTTTTGCATAACCGTTTACCGTTGTCATCGGCGTTCTGAGATCATGTGCAATGTCTGATAGCATCAGATTTCTTTTACGGTCAAACTCTTTCTGTTCCTCCTCCCTCTCTCTCTGGATCTGACGAAACTCTTTAATCGTTATTTTTGCAAAACAAACTGCCCCTAACACATACGGGGTTAAAATTACCAACACTACTACAAAAGCAACCAGAAAAAGCAGAATTGCCTGCCCTCTGTTTAATTCATAAAAAGAAAAATTAGTTTTTCCAGCGGAAACGGTATGCATGAAATTTTTTTGCATTTGTTCCAAAGCCGCCTGTACCATCTCATGAAGCGGTGATGGAAACATTGCATTCAATGCTCCTAAGATCAGTAACATTAAAACTGCAGACAGGAAGAAGATCACGCCGGAGCCGAGCAAAAGCGGATTTTCTTCCACGCCCGGAAAAAAATATAGCAGTACGTTAGGCAGCACAAATCTGTTGACCAGAAAAGTCAACAGATATTCCACAACTCCAACAACTGCTAGTATTTCAATAAATTTTTTGATCAAAAACCACTGTAAATCATTCTGTTTCTTCATTTACTTCTCCAAGCGATATCCCAGACCACGGATTGTCTGTATATAAGCGGATGGATCATCATCCAGCTTTGCCCGCAGCTTACTGATGCAGACCATGATATTATTGTCTGCCACGATATACTCTTCGCCCCATCCATGCTCATAAATCTGCTGTTTTGTAAAGACTTTGCCCGGATGCTTCATTAACAGTTCCATGATGCGATATTCCACAGAGGTCAGCTGTATGATTTTGTCTCCTTTTTTCAGAGTACACGCGTCCTGATTCAATACCAGATCCCGAACAGCTAAATTTCCCTCCTGAACCACTTTTGTTCCAAGAGAATAAAAACGCCTAATGTTAGAATTCACTCTGGCAACTGCCTCTAAAGGATTGAACGGTTTTGCCAGATAATCGTCTGCTCCCAGATTTAATCCCAGGATTTTTTCCGAATCTGCGTCCTTCGCTGACAAAATGATCACTGGAATATTACTCTCTTTGCGAATCTGCTGCAATACATGATAGCCGTCTATCTTCGGCATCATAATATCCAAAATACATAATGCCGGCTGCTCTGCCCGCAATAAATCGAGTGCCCGCTGTCCGTCCTCCGCTTCTATTACATGATAGTTTTCATTTTCCAGATAAAGCCGGAGAAGATTTCTGATCTCCGGCTCATCATCTGCGATCAAGATTTTGTAATCCATCCGTAGTTGTTCTCCTAATAATCCGTTCTGTCCTCAAACGGCTGATCGATATTCTGATTTTCAAATCTATTCGGCATCTCTGTTGTCTGCTGATTCATTGCAGTATTCTGCTGGTAAGGTGCCGGATTCTGAATCTGCTGATACGGAGTTCTGTATCTTAAAGCTTCATATAATGCGGCATGTGTTCCATCTTTGTATGGCTGCACATAAAAGATTCCCAGGATTCCCATTGTCATTCCAGATAAAATATCCCATCCAATGAATGATAAATCCAAAACAAATGCATTCCATTTCTGTCCCTGCATCATTCTCTTACTCTCTGCAAATGCCTCCTCTTTTGTCATCTGTGGATTGTCTGCCAGCAAATATGGGATCATCTGGTATTCATATGACTTTACAATGCCAGGAATAATAAAAAGCATTGACCACAAAACAGTATACAGATCACGGAAAAACATTGTCTTTGCAATATTTTTATAATTGTTATCAAATGCGTATCCGGCATTTCCCACTAAAGCTGCCTCATTGAGGTTTCTTAAATAGAAACGTTTACATCCCACTTCCAATGGATTAAAAATAAATGCATCCAAAAGAATTGTAACAGTCATAATGATCACAAATACAATCATGAAGATCACAACAAAAATGACTCCTGCAAAAAGAAGTGCTGTATGATCTGTATTGTCATAGACATCATTCATCCCATACCAGATGTCATCTGCGTCATCATAAAAATCATCATAGGAGTCCGAGGTAATATCACTTCCGTCACTTCCTAAAGCTGATGACATAGCCGAACCTGCACTTCCTGCGCCACTGCCGCCTCCTATCAAAAGCGCCAGCAGTAAACTGATCAGCACACTTCTCCAATAGTTTCTTTTAAATGCAAACTTTGCTCTGTCTTTTAATTCCGCTCTCGTCCACATATTTTTTCCTCCTCTTATCTTTGATGATGCCATCTTAACACGTAAATCTTACTTTCCAACTCGAATAACCTTAAGGTTACCTTAATTC
>CDYL01014328.1_pt1 | contig 10020 bp, 5 predicted proteins | sample 557761 | NCBI WGS metagenome assembly CDYL01 (sample SAMEA3182104, study PRJEB8094) | gut metagenome | biome: human; feature: gut; material: Stool; isolation source: human stools | place: Canada | collected 2013-02-12 | reverse complement strand
ATCACCGACGGCACGGTGACGGCTACCGGCGGCATCCATGGTGCGGGCATCGGCGGCGGTGATAGTGGCATCGGCGAAAACATCACCATCACCGACGGCACGGTGACGGCTACCGGCGGCATCTATGGTGCAGGCATCGGCGGCGGTGTCAATGCCAGCGGCAGCAATGTCACCGTGAGCGGAGCCGCTCAGGTGACGGCGACCGCCGGCAAGAGCGATGGCTACTACGGTGCCGGTGCTACCATCGGCAGCGGCGGCAATGAGACGGGTGGTCAACCTGTCGACGGCGAGGAGATCCAGGCGGACATCCGCGGCGTGACCACCGGCTACATCCACCACATCATCTACGAGCAGGACGGCACCACCATAAAACGGGAGTGGTGGGAGCCGGAGCGCCCCCAGCCCAACCCGGAGAGTCCTCAGCCCAACCCGGAGGACCCGAATGCCCCGGCGGGGGAGAGCAATGAGGTGAGCCTGGGTACCCCCGGCCTCCATGTGGAGACGCTGGAGGGCGACCTCCTGCCTTTTGACGCCCAGCAGCAGGGCAGCACCCTGCGGGTAACGTCCAACACTCTGGCCGCCCGGCTCCACGGCACCCGGCAGGCGCTGGAGGCTCTGCAGGAGCAGGGAGTGGAGCAGATCCAGTTTGTCACCAGCTTCAAAACGACCACCCTGCCGGTGGCAGAGCTGCTGGCAGAGGGGGGCAGCTGGTTTGCCCTGGAGCACGACGGCCTTGTGAGCCGGCGGCTGAGCGCAGCTCAGGCCGAGAGCCTGAAGTGCTGGATGCACTAAAAAATACAGACCCCTTACAGGGGCCGCCTTGGGGAATCACCCGGGGCGGCCTCTTTTTTGTATAATGAAAAACCCCCGGCTCCGCCGGGGGTTATTTATTGTTCCCCATGGAACATCATTCAAAATAATCTGCGTATTCCTCGGTGAGCTTGGAGCCCAGACGGCGGATGCCGCCGTAAAGGTGGCGTTCCACCAGCGGCTCAAAGGCCGCGAGGTCGCACCGCTCGATGGCGTCGATGAGATTGTGGTGGTCGGCCACCACCTCGGCGAGCCCGCCGGTGGTCAGGGTGTCCAGCATCCGGAAGCGGCTGTAGTCGGCGTGGGCGTTCTGCAGCGTCCGCCAGAGGTACATCTTGCCCATGGCGGAGAACCACGTCTCGTGGAGCCGGGTGTCAGCCTCGTAGAGGCGGTTGAAGTCCAGCGTTTCGGCCTTGGCCAGCTCGTCGTAGGCGGCGGCACGCTGGCGGATGAGGGCGCGGTGCTCCGGTGTGCAGTGGGGCGCAAAGTCCCGCAGGACCCGGGCCTCTACCGCGATGCGCTCATAGATCAGCTCGTCCACGATGTCCCGGTTCAGCCGGGTGACAGTGGTGCCTTTGTAAGGCACGATCTTCACCAGCCCGTTCTCCTGCAACCGCTGCAGCACCACCCGGATGAGGGAGCGGGGCGCGCCGAAGCGGGTGCAGAGCGGGTTTTCGCTCAGCGAACAGCCGGGCCGGAGGGTCAAATCAATGATCTCCCGCTCGAGGACGGCGTATATTTCAGAATCTGTTTTATACTGTTGTTCCATTGTCGTTTTCCTGTCTGATGCCCCAAGCGGGCCATGTCCCGGGGACCGGGAGGCGGAAGTCCATTACCTTTCCGGTGTCGGGATGGATGAAGCGGAGCCGGGCGCTCTGGAGCGCGATGTCTCCCTTGATGCGGCTGCCGTATTTGCCGTCGCCCCAGAGCGGGTGGCGGCGGGACGCGAACTGCACCCGGATCTGGTGGGTGCGCCCGGTGTGGAGGGTGATGTCCGCGAGGCTGGCGCTGCCGTCCGGGGCGGAGGCAGAAATGCAGTATTCCAGCACAGCCTCCTTCACGCCCTTGCGCGGACGGCTTACCGGAAAAACACGGCCTTTCCGGCTGTCTTTGAATAAGTAGTCCCGCAGGACGCCTTCGGCGGGCAGCTTTTCGTCCGGCCCGCCTGCGATGAGGGCGCGGTATTGTTTCACGAAAGGCGGCGCGTCCGGTGTGCCGGCGGCAGGCTCGGCCCGGCCATCCTGTTCGGCATAAACCTGCTGGCTCTGCGTCACCTGCCGGCTGAGGGCGGCGGCTGCCTGCGGGGTCTTTGCATAGACCATCAGACCCGACACGCCGGTGTCCAGCCGGTGGATGACGCCCACATAGGCGTCGGGCCTGCCCCAGAGCTTCCGCAGGGCGGCGGGTACGCCGTCCTCACTGGAAAGCCCGGCGGGCTTGTCCACTACCACGAGGGCTGTATCTTCGTAGAGTATCACAGCCTGCCCTCGTCCACCAGCGCCTTGAGCTTGAGCACGCCCGCGATGGTCTTGCCGTCCCTGATCTCGCCGTTCATGACCATCTCGTAGGCTTTTGCCAGCGGGATGCGGTCGGGCGTCAGGAACTCGTCGTCGTCCAGATGCATCTGGGTGGTGTGCAGGCCGGTGGCCACCCACATATAGATGATCTCGGTGTCATAGCCCACCGTGGGGTAGAACTCGCCCAGCGGGGTGTAGTGGTCGGCGGTCAGGCCGCACTCTTCGCCCAGCTCCCGCTTGGCGGCTTCGAAGGGGTCTTCGCCCTTTTCCAGCTTGCCGGCGGGCAGCTCCCACAGCTCCTGCTGCATGGCGTAGCGGAACTGGCGCACCATGCAGAGGGTGCCGTCCTCAAAATACGGTACGATGCAGGCCCCGCCGTGGTGGTGGACCACCTCCCGGATAGAAGTCTCACCGTTTTCCAGCAGAGCCACGTCTTTGGTCAGCGTGACCACCCGGCCTTCAAAGAGCACTTCGCTCGAGAGCGTCTTTTCAAAATGTGCAGCATCCATCGTTTTGTGCCTGTCCTTCCCTGCGCTGTGCGGCGCATGATACTATAGATAAAGTTTACGGCAGAATCTGTACAAATGTCAATTATAAATTTAGAATTTTGTAAGAAAAAGCCTCATGGATACTGGATTTTGGAGCATAACACCGTCATGGATGCAGCAAAGAACACATCTGTAAAAAAGCGCTAAAAAATTTCTTGAATTTTTGTTGTGTTTTTACAGTCGGTTTGCGTTGCCTTTACCGGCGGAATTTGCTATTATATTAGATGAGCAATAGTGCCTTCATGGGGTTCTCCGGCCCCGGGCAGGGCTATTGCCCTCGATGAGCGTGTGCTTTTGTGGAGTTCTCCGGCTCCGGCGAAGTGCGGCGCTTATCAGTTGAGCAATACGTTTTTCAAAGGAGTTCTCCGGCTCCGGCAAAAAGACGTTTGCCCCGCGCAGAAGGTACCAAATTCTGAATGGAGGAAGAAAAATGCCTAGAGCAAAGCAAACCATGGATGGCAATACCGCTGCCGCTCATGTAGCATATGCCTACACGGACGTGGCTGCCATCTACCCCATTACCCCCTCTTCTCCGATGGCTGACTCTGTGGACCAGTGGTCCGCTCAGGGCCAGAAGAACATCTTCGGCAACCAGGTCAAGGTCGTCGAGATGGAGTCTGAGGCAGGCGCTGCAGGCGCTGTGCACGGCTCTCTGGGTGCAGGTGCTGTTACCACCACCTTCACCGCTTCTCAGGGCCTGCTGCTGATGATCCCCAACATGTACAAGATCGCTGCTGAGCAGCTGCCCTGCGTGTTCGATGTTTCTGCACGTACCGTTGCTACCCAGTCCCTGAACATCTTCGGTGATCACAGCGACGTTATGGCATGCCGCCAGACCGGCTTCGCAATGCTGGTCGAGAGCAGCGTGCAGGAAGTCATGGACCTGTCCCCTGTTGCCCATCTGGCAGCAATCGAGGGCAAGGTTCCCTTCCTGAACTTCTTCGACGGCTTCCGTACTTCTCACGAGTACCAGAAGATCGAGAAGTGGGACTACGCCGACCTGAAGGAAATGTGCAACATGGAGGCTGTCGAGGAGTTCCGTGCAAAGGCTCTGAACCCCGAGCACCCCAAGATGCGCGGTTCCCACGAGAACGGCGACGTGTTCTTCCAGCATCGTGAGGCCTGCAACTCTGTCTACGACGCACTGCCTGCAGTCGTCGAGAAGTACATGGCCAAGATCAACGAGAAGCTGGGCACCAACTACGACCTGTTCAACTACTACGGCGCACCCGATGCCGATCGCGTCATGATCGCTATGGGCTCTGTCTGCGACGTTGCTGACGAGGTCATCGATTACCTGAACGCTAAGGGCGAGAAGGTCGGTATCGTCAAGGTCCGCCTGTACCGTCCCTGGGTGTCCTCCGCTCTGCTGAAGGTCCTGCCTGCTACCGCTAAGAAGGTCGCAGTTCTGGACCGCACCAAGGAGCCCGGCTCTCTGGGCGAGCCCCTGTACCTGGATGTCGCAGCTACCCTGCGTGAGGCTGGCAAGAATGATGTCATCCTGACCGGCGGCCGTTACGGTCTGGGCAGCAAGGACACTCCCCCGTCCTCCATCTTCGCTCTGTTCAAGGAGCTGGAGAAGGATCAGCCGAAGGAGCGCTTCACCCTCGGCATCACCGATGATGTCACCGGCCTGTCTCTGCCTGAGGTCAAGCCCGCTCCCATCACCGCAGCAGCTGGCACCAAGGAGTGCAAGTTCTGGGGTCTGGGCGGCGACGGTACCGTCGGTGCTAACAAGAACTCCGTCAAGATCATCGGCGACCACACTGATAAGTATGTTCAGGCATACTTCCAGTATGACTCCAAGAAGACCGGCGGCGTGACCATCAGCCACCTGCGTTTCGGCGACAAGCCCATCCGCAGCCCCTACTACATCAACCAGGCTGACTTCGTGGCCTGCCACAACCCCGCTTACATCCACATGGGCATGAAGATGGTCCAGGATGTCAAGCCCGGCGGCGTGTTCATGATCAACTGCCAGTGGAACGATGAGGAGCTGGGCCATCACCTGAACGCTGAGGCCAAGAAGTACATCGCTGACAACAACATCCAGCTGTACACCATCAACGCTATCGATAAGGCTATCGAGATCGGTATGGGCAAGCGCACCAATACCATCCTGCAGTCCGCTTTCTTCAAGCTGGCTGACGTTATGCCCATCGAGGACGCCGTCAACTTCATGAAGCAGGCAGCTCAGAAGAGCTACGGCAAGAAGGGTCAGGACGTCGTTGAGATGAACTGGAAGGCCATCGATGCCGGTGTTGACGCCATCCACAAGGTGGACGTCCCCGCTTCCTGGTCCAACCCCGAGGCCGATCCCGCTCCGAAGGAGCTGGCTGGCCGTCCCGAGCTGGTCAAGCAGATCCGCGACGTCATGGAGCCCATCGCTCGTATGGACGGCGACAGCCTGCCTGTCTCTGCTTTCGTTGCTAACGCAAACGGCGAGTGGGAGCAGGGTGCTTCCGCTTACGAGAAGCGCGGCACCGCTGTGAACGTCCCCGAGTGGGATGCTTCCAAGTGTGTTGGCTGCAACCAGTGCGCATTCGTGTGCTCTCACGCAACCATCCGTCCCTTCCAGCTGACCGCTGACGAGCTGGCAGCAGCTCCCGCACAGACCAAGAGCCGCGACAACAAGCCCGCTAACGAGTACAAGTTCGTTATGGCTGTGTCTCCTCTGGACTGCATGGGCTGCGGCGAGTGTGTCACCGTCTGCCCCACCAAGGCTATCCAGATGGTTCCTCAGGAGTCTCAGGCCGATCAGCAGGCAGTCTTCGACTACTGCGTCGCCAACATCTCCAAGAAGCCCTCTAAGTTCGCAGACGACACCGTCATCGGCTCTCAGTTCAACCAGCCGCTGCTGGAGTTCTCTGGCTCCTGCGCAGGCTGTGCTGAGACCTCTTACGCACGTCTGATCACCCAGCTGTTCGGCGAGAAGATGTACATCTCCAACGCCACCGGCTGCTCCTCTATCTGGGGCGGTACTGCTTCCATCTCTCCGTACACTGTCAACAAGGACAGCGGCCACGGTCCTGCATGGTGCAACTCCCTGTTCGAGGATAACGCAGAGCACGGCCTGGGCCTGTATCTGGGCCAGAAGACCGTCCGTGAGAACCTGATCAAGCGCATCGCTGAGGTCGCTGGTTCTGACAAGGCTTCTGCTGAGCTGAAGGCTGCCTTTGACGAGTTCATGGCAACCAAGAACAACACCAAGGCGAACGATGCCCCCGCTAAGGCTCTGATCGCTGAGCTGGAGAAGGCTGCTGCCGCTGGCTGCACCGAGTCCGCTGAGATCCTGAAGAGCAAGGAGTTCATCGCCAAGAAGTCCGTCTGGATCTTCGGTGGTGACGGCTGGGCATACGACATCGGCTTCGGCGGTCTGGACCACGTCCTGGCTTCCGGCGAGGATGTCAACGTCATGGTCTTCGATACTGAGATGTACTCCAACACCGGCGGACAGGCATCCAAGGCCTCCAACATCGGCGAGGTCTGCCAGTTCGCTGCTGCTGGTAAGGAGATCAGCAAGAAGAGCCTGTCTGAGATCGCTATGACCTACGGTTACATCTATGTTGCTCAGATCGCTCTGGGCGCTAACATGAACCAGGCTGTCAAGGCTATCGCAGAGGCTGAGGCATATCCCGGCCCCTCCCTCATCATCGGCTACGCTCCCTGCGAGCTGCACGGTGTTAAGGGCGGCATGACCAACTGCCAGAACGAGATGAAGAAGGCAGTTGAGGCTGGTTACTGGAACCTGTTCACCTTCAATCCGGCCAACAAGGCTCAGGGCAAGAACCCCTTCACCCTGACCTCCAAGGCTGTGGATGCCGAGAAGTATCAGGCCCTGCTGGCAAACGAGACCCGTTACAGCCGCCTGACTCGTGCATTCCCGGATCGTGCAAAGCAGCTGTTCGCTCGCAACGAGCAGGTCGCAAACGACCGTTACGAGCATCTGACCCGCCTGGTCGAGCTGTACAAGTAAACCAAAGTTCTTTTGACTCTGGCTGGAATTTTGCCGCAGCGGCACCTTAGTCCCGAAAGGGCGGCTGCTCCGTGCTGGCGATTACTGCGCAACGCAGCAGTACGAAACTGTGGCCCCGGCTAGAGAAGAAATGACAGGCTTATTTCTACGCAGAGACTGGAGCTTTGTACTCCAAACTGATTTCAACTCTCTGCCCGCCTCCGAACGCGTCGGGGCGGGCAGAGCCTGAAATACCAAAGCGCCCGCGAGGGTCCTTGAAAGCATACTTCGCGTGTGTCAGGAGCATAAGGTCTGTTCGCAGATACCTTGCCCCGCCTGCTGCATAAGACCTGCTTGCAGGGATCTTGCCGCAGTCAAAAACGGATCCCGTTTTTAGCGCCCCGCTCACTGGAAACAGTGTCCGGGGCGTATTTTTGTGTCTTTTACACTTTCTTCATAGGTTTTTCATGAAATCCGGTGCGGAATCTGCTATACTACAGCCATGAGGATTCGGGGCCGCAACCGATTCCTTGTACATGATTCCTCCTCACACCAAAGCAATATCCAAACACAGCGCCCTTTCCGGTGAAGCCGCAAGCACCGGAGAGGGCGCTGTGCGTTTTTCTGCGTCAATATTCCGGAAATGGACGCCTTACAGGGTTGACCGGGCATTTGAGTGGAGATATAATAAACCTGTAGGCTAAGAAACTTAGTAAAACGAATTTGTGGAGGTGAACGCAGGACAATGGACCCGGATCATAGTCGAAGACGATGGAATGATGCGGCCGGAACGACCGCGAAAGGTGCTGCGTTCGCCTTTTTTGTACGCTGAACAGCGGAGGATCCGCTGTCCGGCTGCAGTACAAAAGAGGCGCAGCTTTGTGCGTGCAGATGGGCAGTGCGGCCCGGGGTCTGCGGCGCAGGAGCGGCGCTTTTTGCGTTGATGCGGCTGTGTCCTCCTGAGACAGAAAAGAGGAGGAACACAAATGGAAGAAAAAAAGAAGACCCCGGAGCGCGAAGAGGAACAGGCTCTTCCGGTGCAGGAGCTGCCCACGGATATTCCCGCTGAGGTGCGCCAGAAACTGGCCGAAGACCTGAACGAGCAGGCCACCGAAGACCTCAAGCAGGACGTCCGCGAGGCCGAAAAAGAGGAGGCCAACGACGAAGAAGTCAAGGCCAACCCCGAGATGCTGACCAAGAGCCGTCTGCTCAAGCTGCTCGTCAAGAAGCAGTACGTCAAGCTGCGCGAAGTGACCGAGGAAGAGCAGCCCGCCGACCTGGCCGAGCTGCTGGAAGAGCTGGACGAGAACAACCGCCTCGTGGTGTTCCGTCTGCTGAAAAAGGACGTTGCAACGGAAGCATTCGCCTATATGTCCGATGAGGCCCGCGACGACCTCGTGAATGCTTTCTCCGACGTCGAGCTGGTGAGCGCCATCGAAGATATGAGCCTTGACGACGCCGCCGACCTGCTGGAAGATATGCCCGCAGGCGTGGTCAAGCGGGTGCTGGAAAAGTCGTCCCGCCAGACCCGTGAGAGCCTGAACAAGCTGCTGAACTACCCCGAGAGCTCTGCCGGCAGCCTGATGACCCCCGAATACGTCCGTCTGCGGCAGGAGATGACCGTCAGTGACGCCTTCGCCGCGATCCGTAAGCAGGGTGAGAACGCCGAGACGGTCTACACCTGCTATGTGGTGGAGCGCAACCGCCTGCTGGGCGTCGTGTCGGCCCGCAGCCTGCTGCTGTCTGACCCCTCTACCCCCATCGTGGACATCATGGACGACAATGTCGTCACCGTGAAGGTCACGGATGACCAGGAGTATGTGGCCCGCGAGATGCAGCGCTACGACTTCACCGCGATGCCTGTTCTGGACAACGAGGGCATGTTCGTCGGTATCATCACCATCGACGACGCCATCGACGTCCTGACCGATGAGAGCACCGAGGATATGCAGAAGATGGCAGCTATTCTGCCCGACGACGATGCCACCACCTACTTCGGCACCAGCGTCTGGACCCACGCCAAGCAGCGTATCCCCTGGCTGCTCATCCTGATGCTCTCTGCTACCTTCACCGGCATGGTCACGACCCACTACGAAGAGGCTTTCGTCAGCCTGCCCCTGCTGGTCTCCTTCATGCCCATGCTGATGGATACCGCCGGCAACTGCGGCAACCAGATCAGCACCCTGATGGTCCGCGGCCTCGCTCTGGGCGAGGTGGAGCCCAGCGACTTCCTCAAAGTTCTGGGCAAGGAGCTGCGGGTCTCCGCCATTGTCGGCGCGGTGCTGGGCCTTGTCAATGGCCTGCGCATCTACCTGATGTACGCCTACCTCTACGCCGGCCAGTATGACAATGTCATCGGCTACGCAGTGGTCGTCAGCGTGTCGCTGTTCTTCAGCGTCATCCTCGCAAAGCTGGTGGGCGGTATGCTGCCCCTGGCCGCCAAGAAGCTGGGCGCCGACCCGGCCATCATGGCGACCCCCTTCATCACCACCATCGTGGACGCCTGCAGCTTGATCCTCTACTTCCAGATCGCACAGGCTGTCTTCCGCGGCATGATGTAAATACACAAAAACGCCCCTGCTCAGGAAATGCTGAGCGGGGGCGTTCTGTTTCCCGGATACAACAAGACCCCCGTCTGGCGCTTGCGGCGACGCCAGAGGGGGTCTTGCTGTTTGGGGTATTGCTTTGGTGTGAGGAGGAATCATGTGCAAGGGGCGGTTGCGGCCCCGCACCCTTGTGAGCTATAGTATACCCGAATTACCGGCCAAAATCATGTCTTTCCTGTGAAAGATTTGTTAATCGGCCTGTGAAATTTTTGGAGCGGAAATGCAGCGCTTTGCTTACAGCGTCTCGATGTCGCTCACGGTGATTTCGTCAGAGCGGGAATTTTTGGTATAGGTCACGCGCTGATTGCCGCAGGTAAAGCTAACGGCGACGGTGCGGCTGGAACGGTACCAGCTGTCATAGGTTGGCTGGCTGATTTCATACGCCAAGGCAACACTGCGCTCCTCGCCGGGTCTGATGGTGAGACTGTCATAGGTGCGCCAGATGTCTGCATCTCCCACATCCCGTGCGCTGAAGTTGAACGGGGGGATGGGGGTGCCATCCAGCGTAGTGGCAAAGTTATCACCGCTGAGAGTCACAGGCTTCGAGCTGACATTAGTCATGACGATTCTGAAAGAGATCTCGT
>CDYL01017439.1_pt1 | contig 10248 bp, 24 predicted proteins | sample 557761 | NCBI WGS metagenome assembly CDYL01 (sample SAMEA3182104, study PRJEB8094) | gut metagenome | biome: human; feature: gut; material: Stool; isolation source: human stools | place: Canada | collected 2013-02-12 | reverse complement strand
ATTTATTTCCAGAATATCCCAATAAAAATATAAACGGCATTTTGCTAAAATAATGTGATGAAAGTAAAAACATGGCAAGCCAGAGCAGAGAAGAATATCACATTAAAACAGTTAGAGCAGATGTCTAAGATAAGCAAAACAACACTTAATGATATTGAGAATGAAAAAATATCGCCAACCCTGTATCAACTGGAAGCAATCGCAAAAGCTCTTGATGTAAAAATCACAGACCTTTTTGACAGCGAATATAAATAAATCATAACATTTATTACATATAAAATCAGTAAATCGTTACCGATTTCCGCAATCACGGAAATAATGTCACTTACTATTGTAATTTGTAAAAAATATGATAAGTTGAAACAAAGGGGGGGCGGGGCGATGGATAAAACAAAAGAGAGAATTATTGAAATGATAAATATGATTGATAATGAAAAATATATCAGTTATATTTATACACTTGTAAAAACTCTTTTGGAAACCAAGGACTAGGTCATTTCCTAGTCCTTATTTTTATCATCAATTCCAGCAAGTTCCTTTGCTTTTTGTTCCAGAAATTCCCATTCTCCTGTTGTTAAATTGGCTAACATGGAGATAAAGCGATTCTTAAAAGAATCAGACTCTTCATCCAACAACATTTTTGTTAGTTTAGCAATATCCGCATTACGATCCACAGGAAGGAACATATCACCGGTTCCGGTACGTAGCCATTCTTCGTTTACGTTAAATTCCCTACATATAAGATTAATAACAGAATCAATAGGAATATTTCTACCCATCTCATATTGAGCGACAGTATTCTGCTTAACACCTATTCGGTCTGCAAATTTTTGTTGAGTAAGGTCTAACGCTTTCCGCAATTTTTTTAAGCGTTCATTCATTAAATCATCTCCTCTCTCTGCTTCCAATATAAAAGTAGTTTATAAAAAAGTCAATAGAAAATATCACAGAAACAATAAAAAATCACGAGAACAACAAAAATAGTATTGACAATATTGATTAAGAGATATAATATTATCTCACAAGCAACAAACAAAGCACACAGGAAAGAGAAAAGAGGTGACACATATGTCAGAGAAAGAAAAACAGATCTTAGAAACTTTTGGAAAGCTGATCCCGAAGCTGGCAGAGAGCGACAAAAGTTATCTGCTTGGTCTTGGTGAGGGAATGGCGATCGCACACCAGAAGCAGGAAGAGGAGAAGAAATTGCAGGTGCAGCAGTAATGAAACTGTGACAAATTGTCACGGTTTGAAAGGAGAAAAAATAGATGGTTCAGTTAGAGCGCGATATTGCAAATGAAATTGCGGATGATGTGTATAGAAAATTATTATCTGCTATGCAATACCCACAGTTTGGGATTGGCGGTGTACCCGTAGATGTTGCGGCAAAGGTTTTTGGAAAGGGAAAACCGTATGTAATCGAAGGCATTGAATCAGGACGGCTTCCGATAGGAACTGTTGCAAGAGGCAATGTAAAAGGAAATGTATACATATCGCCAAAATTGTTATGGGAATATACAGGATATATCTGGAGAGGAGAAAAAGCATGCGAGATTGGATCGGCTGGATCGGACTGATAGCATTTGCAGTGTGCGGAACAGCAGGACTTCTGATCGGTGCGGTTGTCGGACTTTTACTGTTTTGCTGGGGCTTCAAACCGAGATTCAGAGAGTATGAGGATTGAGTATGAAAGAAAAAATGATAGCGGAATATAAAACATGGTTTAAAATTTATCACAAATTTTTAAAGCAGATAAAAGTTGATGAATCAATAAAGGCAGAATATGTAGAGGAATACCGGCACGAATTAGAAGGAATGCTCACGCTGATGTATGGCATGAAAGTGATCACAGATGAAGAATACGAGACCATGTGTAAAGAAGTCAAGGAAGAATTTGACACAGAAAAGCTGTACGGCTTCAGATACATTAGGAGAACGGAGGTGTTCTATGCTGACCGTGACTGAGGTTGTGGAAAAGATCTTCAAACAGCCGAACAGATTCGAGCAGGAGATGGCAGCAGGCAATTACTGCAAGGCAAAGTGGACATACATAAACACAGTGTTTGTTGCTGGGTTCATTGAGATGGACAGGGAAGCACTGGACAGGCTCTTAGAGATGTTCAACGAGAAAAAAGTGAAGGAAGCATTCAGGAAAGCAGGTGGACCAGATGATACAGGATGCAGACCTAAAAAGAAAACTGATCCTGCAGGCTGACATATTCCAGCATCATTACAGAAAAAAGGAATATGTGGAAGCAAAGCTGACAAGGGAAAGGGCAGGGATAGTCGCAGTGTTCATACGGCTGCCGGAGAAAGAGCGCACAGAGCTTTTTGGAGACAGGCAGGGAGATGAACCAATAGAAGGACTGTTCAGCGAAGAAAAATGTATCAGGGCAGGGTTTGAGTGCATCAGGAGAGGCTTTGACATGCAGCGCATGACGTATGAGGATGTCATGGCAGTGGTAAAAAGAAAAAGCGATTAAGAAACGGCCATTTCTTAATCGCAGGAGTTTTGTTTTCACGCATAAACTCTGTAATTATATTACCACAAAAAGCCTGAAAATGCAAGGAAAACGGGGATTTTCACCCGGTCTATTTAACAATATAAGTATATTAAACTTAGAAACATTTAGAGGTAAACATGTATTGGAAGGACACATATGAGTTTTTAAACAGCAATGACATTGAGTATAAATGGGAGGGAAAATACGGAGCGAAGGGAGAGAAGAGACAGAAAAAGAAGAAAGCCACCCCGGAGCAGATGAAAAGGCAGAACCAGTGGAAAAAAGAACGGGAAGTGTGGAGAAAGATCAGGTGGAATTTTTTTAAAGGGGATCTCTGGACAACCCTGACATTTCCAGAAGGAACGAGGATGTCATTGCAGGAGATAAGAAAAATACTGAGTAATTTCTGGCGGAACATGAGAAGGGCATACAAGAAAAGGGGGAAGCAGTTACGGTGGATCGCACGAATCGAGATAGGGAAGTATGGAGGCATACATATCCACATTGTGGTGAATAAGATACGTGGCGAGCCGACAACAGATGAGCTGATACAGAAGTACTGGAAGAAATATGGATATGTGAATTTCACGCCACTATATGAAGATGGAGATTTCAGACGTCTGGCAAATTATATTGTCAAACCGCTTCCGGATGAAAGCGAGGAAGGATACGAGCAGTTATCCTTATTTACACCAGAAGAAAAAAAGGAATGTTCCACATATTCGTGTTCAAAAAATCTGATTACAAAAGAACCGGAGAGAAAGAAGTATTACAGGTGGACGGTCAGAAAGATCATAGAAAATGGTCCAGAACCTACACCGGGATATTATATAGATCCGGAAAGCGTAGTATGTGGCGTTAATAAATACACTGGCTTATCTTATCTGAGATATACAGAGATCAGGATAAAACCATTATCAAGGAGTGACAGCGGATGAAAGAAGTGAGCATTTACATAGTGACTGGGATCAGAGGCAGATGGCAGCAGGACGGACATATAGGATATGCGCTTGAATACTATAAGGAAAACTGCAAGTACCCGGCGGTGATAAGGGAAGTTGTACCGGTGCAACAGCAAAATGAAAACCGTTCGACACTGGAAGCCCTGATCATGGCACTACACCGGATGCGGGAAAAATGTATACTGACCGTCTACACGGAATCCAAGTACCTCTACAACGGATATGAGGATGCAGAGTATGTAAAACGCTGGAAACAGAACGACTGGACGAGGTCGGACGGTCACGAGATAAAAAACCGGGATAAGTGGCAGGAACTGGACAGGCTCATGCAGGGAAACCTGATCAGAATTTTGTTAAACCAAAGAAACGCTTATACCGAGAGTTTGTGGCAAGAGATTAAGATGAAGGAGAGATAAATTATGGCATTATTTGAAAGATTTGGAGAATTTGACTCTGTGGAAGAATTGAACATGACCGCAGAGGGATTAAAGGAAGAGGGAGACCTTGAAAGCCTTAAGGTGCTGGCAGTGGAGAATGGACTGGATGCAGCAGACGCAGAGGATTATGCAAACGGAATCGTGATGGAGCTGGCGAATAGTCTGTTGGTCGCACTTGGAAAACTGAAAGTAGAAGTGAAAGAACTGAAACCATGCGAGATCATGGAGGACTGGATCAGTTATATCGAAGTGTGCTGTTCAGAGCATGAAGATATGGCTCGTGCGGTCAGACTAAAGAGTAAGAGTCTGGAAGGATGCATTGCAGCAATATTGAAATGGTCATTCGCGCATCAGTATCCAGTACCGGATAAGATCAAAAAGGCAGCAGGTGTAAATGCCGGAAAGGTAACACTCGGTATTCCGGGATCTGCGACAGCAAAGAAGATCATAAGAGAATATTATCTCGGAAAGCAGGTGATCTGATGAAAGCGACAGAAGAGGAAGAAATCAAAAGACTGGTGGAAATAACACCACCATTACCGGAAGATTTTAAACCATGGTGCGAAAAACAGATGAAAAGACCATTGATCTATTACCGCCGTAAAGAAAAAGAAGCAGAGATCAGGTGTGCGGCATGCGGAAAGACTTTATATGCAAAGACAGCAGATATGCCGGAATATGGAACACTGGAGATCGAAACACCGAGAAAAGAACATCCGGCGAGGTGCGTTTATTGTGGAAACCAGTCATTTTATGAGTGGATGAGAGTGACACGCAGAGAGAGGGAAAGAAAGCGCTTTTATCTCTACCAACTTACAGAAGATAAGACGTTGGTCATTCGGATTTTTGATTATTATAGGGTAAGCGGTGCAGACCGGATAATGGATGACAGCATGGTAGAAGAAGGACGTTTTTTCCTAGAATATGGACAGGTAAAAAAACTGATCAATAGGTATATATACAGAGAGGATGACTATTTGTGGGATTTAAAGAAAACAGCAGGTTATCCGATCATCGGAGTGAAGCAGGGGGAAACATATCCGGGATATGACCGGATGATCGAAGAATCTTCCTTGAAATATTGTCCGTTGAGAACATTAATGAACGACAGCTCAAATTATTGGGGATATGGAAAGCCTGATGTTGCAAGGATAGATTCGCTTATGACATATGCGAACAATCCGGCAATAGAGATGTACTGCAAGATGAATATGTATAAGCTCACACACAGACTTGTGATCAACGAGAGTATGTACGGACCGGTCAACAGAAGAAAAGACACAATGAAAGGGCAATTGCGCCTGCAAAAAAAAGAAAACATCAATAAACTTGTGAAAGAAAACGGAGATCCGGAGCTGTTGGAACTGCTTCAGTACGAAGAAAAAATGGGATATTCATGGAAACCGGAGTGGGAAAAACAGCTTTGTAGGATATGGAGTAAGGATAATAAAAAAAGGATAGAGGAAATGCTCCGGTACATGACGATGCAGCAGTTGCTGAACAGGATCAAAAAGTATGAAACACAGCTCTACGGAGAAGAGAAATATTTCAGATCATACGAAGAGACGTTTCTGAAATACAGTGATTATCTGAGAATGCGCCGGGAACTTGGTTATGACATGACAAATGAGGTATTTATCCATCCGAAAGATCTACAGGAAAAACATCAGGAAATGGTAAAGGAACAGAATGCCAGAAAAGACGAGATGACCATTAAGAAAAAGAATAAGGAATTTGCCAATATCGCAAAGCGGTATGAAGGTCTGTGCAAGAGATATCAGGCGGCAGCAGGCGGTTATATCATCCGGCCGGCAAGAGATGCAGGAGAGATCATCATGGAAGGAAGAATCTTACATCATTGTGTCGGTGGAAATAATTATTTATCAAGCCATGATAAAGGCAGAAGCACGATATTATTTCTCCGAAGCGAGAAAAACCCTAAAAAACCATATATCACGATCGAGATCAGAGGAACACATATCGTACAGTGGTACGGGGCGCATGATAAAAAGCCGAACGAAGAATTTTTTAAGAAATACCTGAAAGATTATGAAGATCAGTTGGAGCAGAGAGAAAAGAGAAATGACAGAGTGCTGGTGGCAGCAGGATAGGAGAGAAAGATCATGAATGAAGTGATTGAATACAGAACATATGCAGAATACAAGCAGGAGCTTGACACAGAGTTAAAAAAGACCGCGGAGGGATTTGTCCGTATCGGATATCTGTTAAAAGTGGCGCGCGATACCAGAATTTTAGCGGAATCCGGCTATCAGAACGTCGTAGAATTTGCAAAGGCAGAATACGGGATTGATAAGACGCAGGTATCCAGATTCATGAACATCAATGACAAGTTTTCCGAGGGCGGGTATGCACCGGAACTCAAAGCAGAATATCAGGGGTTTGGATATGCCAAATTATCGATCATGCTGTCGCTGCCGGATGAAGTAAATGAGGTACTGACACCGGATCTGAGCAAGTCAGAGATCCAGCAGCTTAAAGAAGACGTGGACGAGGAGAAAAAGACCACGGATATTGAAGTCATGCTTGAAGAAAAGGACAGCGTGCAGCAGGCACTTGATACAAACCTTGAAAAGACCATGTATCAGCTTGGTAAAGATGCACCAGAAATATACAAAAAATTGTGGACTTCGGCTGTTAAGAATGGAGAGACAGGAAAACACTTCATTGAGAACCTCATACCGAATGAACAAGCTGTCTACACAGTCCGTATTCCAGGAGCAGGTGCACATATGCTTGCGATCGCAGAAAACAGTGATGAAGTGAAACTTTTAAATCTGCGTGATGCGAGCCGGAACGAAATGTACAGCAAAGAGGATATTGAAAATGCATTTGGAAAGATCAGCCATGTAGCAGGAACATGGAGAGAATCCTGGGAAAAGGAATACGGTGAGAAATTACCAGAAGAAAAAGGAAAAGTTGCACCGGTACAACCGAAATCCGCACCTAGAAAAGAGAGCAAAGTTATCTCAACGATCAAAAAGAAGGATGATGTGCAGCAGGCAGCAGAACCACCGAAAGAGCAGACACTTCATGATGTTGATCCGGAGATTCCAAAGCCGGATCCGAAGAATACAGAGGAAAATGTAACAGATCCTGTCATAAATGACAGTGAAACTAACAAAAACGTTGTAAATTCGCAGGAAAACGTTTCAAAACCGGAAGAAAGCGTATCAGAACAGGGAGAAAATGTACCAGAGGAGCAGATACCGGGACAGGACGACATCATGAACCACCCGGAATATTTGCCGGAAAAGAAAACAGACAAGCAGATCATTGAGGATGCCAAGAGAACGGTTGAAGCTATCCGCTTAACTCTAAATGACTGGGAATATACGATACCACAGGGAATGCTGGCAACCATATTAGATCGTGTTAAATATTTAAAAGATACTTTACAGGAGCTGGTCAAAGGAGATGCCGATGAAGATGATGTTTAGGATCAGGCTTTTCATCTGGTCCGTATGGATGCGGATGCCAAAGCCATGGTTAAAGAGAAAATACCAGAAAGAGATTGAGCGCATGCAGCAGGCGGTGAAGAGATGAAAAAGAAAAAGAACAAGATCAATTACAATTTCATGAAGGAAACCTGTTACCGGATCGCAGAGAGGGACGGTAACGAATGTATTTTCTGCAAGCTTGGATACCACATGGACAAGTGCAGATCAGAAATGCTCTTAGGGATACCGGACATCATGCATTACATAAATAAAAGCCAGGGCGGATTAGGCATTGAGGAAAATGGTGTGCTTGGCTGTCGTTATCACCACGGATTGCTCGATAACGGCAACTTAGGACTCCGGTCTGAAATGTTAGAGATCATGAAAGAGCATCTTATGCAGCAGTATCCAGATTGGTCAGAGGACAAGCTTGTTTATAAAAAATGGGATTTTCCAACTTTGGATAATATATCACGTAACTGTCGACAGAGGATTTCCGGAAGCGTAGCTGGGGCTTACGGAAGAAAGGAGAAATATGAAACAGCCAAGTAAACCGACAAGAGCACAGAAAGTGATCATTTCTGCACACAAACTAAGACCGGAAAACTGGATGGTCGTATACGAGAGCAAGGACACATTGGAGGTCATCAGTAAAAAGACATCCATGCGGAAAGTCTTACAGAAATGAGGGATTTTGATGCAAAAGAAATGTAAATATTGTGGGAAAGAATTTAACAGTACAAAAAAATATAAAAGAGAGCTTGCAGCAGCAAAAGCAGATATCAAGAGATTACTCACTGAGGAACATTTACCATGTGAATTTTGCAGATATGAGGCACAAATGGATGTGCCGTGCACGCAGGGCGATAAAGAATGGTGCAGACAGCATGCAGTCTGGAAGGGAGATTTAAACGGAATTGACAAAAGCAAAGCCAAAGATTCACTCATTGAAGAGTTGAAAAAGGCAGCATATGAAAAGTTCGGCAATGCTGGCATGGGCGGAGAACTTATCGTAAACATTGACGATGCAATAGCAATTGTAGATAAGTGTTTGGTCAGTTAAATTAGAATTTACAAAATGTAGCAAATATGTAAAGAGAAAGGACAAAAACAATATGAAAGCGAAAGAATTTGCAAATAAATTCGGCGTTTCGGTAGAAGAGATGTGTGTGATAACAGAGCTGTCACGCCAAGGTTTAAATGATATTGTGAGTGGAAAAAGTCCAAAATCAAGTAAGGCAAAGCGAATTGCTTTATATAATTTGAGAGATTATGCAGCAATCTGCCGTGCGCAGGATATTAAGAAAGCTAATGAAGATTATGAAAACAGAATGAAAATGGCTGAAATATTTTATGTAAATTAGAAAAGGAGTTGCATATAGATGGATATTGAAAAGTGCAAAACATGTAAAAACTTCGGGACTATGTATGTTACTGGGGATTCAAGAAAGTATCCTCGTTGTCGTATCAATCGTAATAAAGCAACATGGGACGTGACACAAGAAGAATGCCAGTACAATAAATACGAGGGCATATTATCTGTTCGTAGACTTTGATTAAATTAGAATTAATGGAGGCTTAAAATGAGCAAGAAAGAAAAGATGAGTGAGCGAGATGTAGAGTTAGAGATTAACGAGATTGCAATGAAGGTTGAAGAGTTATCTGCTAAAGCTGGCGGTATGCTATACATTGATATCTTAAAGAATGTAGCAGATTGTCTGGAATGTCATATTTAGAATTTTGTGGAGGTGACGTATGCAAAAATATAAATGTATTAAAGAGTTTTATTTACCAAAATACGATGAAAATGAATGCCCTACAGATGAATATGCGACAATTCATGAGGGTAGCGTGTATGAGTATACAGATGGATATGTTGGCGAATCTGATATACGCCTTTACTTGGAAAATGGTGATGATGACTTCGGTTATATTGATATTACTTATAAAACACTGGAAGAGTATTTTGAAAGAATTGACTAAACTGAGCTTTATACTATCGAACGTTAGTAGTTCAATAGTCGTTTATTATAGAACGTTAGTAGTTCTATAATCTTGGCTTCGTGTGTACTTGATTTCATATGGAAGAAAGGTGAAAAGGTATTATGGAACAGATTCAGGAAAATGAACAGTGGAAGTTAAATGGCAACTGTGAAAAATGTAGAAGGAACAATTATTGTTCAAAACCATGTACTCGTCACGATAGACGAATAAGAGCAGAACTTAAAGGCCTTGTCGCGGATACAATGGATAAAATGACAGGTGGAATGATGAGCGAAGCTATTTACAAAACGGTAAATGGAATTTGGTAATTTGTAAATCCACGGTAAACTGAATTTTAACGGAGGAATCAACATGAAACTGATAAAAAAGAAAGCTGAATTTGTGGGGTACGTAGTTTACAGTGTGGGAGCTTTTCCGGAGTGGAGATGTCCAGATAAAGATTGCGGAATGAGCATTATTGAAGAATATAAATACTGTCCATATTGCGGACGGAGTTTAAAATTTGTCAAGAGCAGAAACCAAACTTTAGCGGAGGTATTGAAAACATGGATAAAACAACATTGCATTTTTTCACTGCAATAAAAAACGGTGAAGTAAAACATATAGGAAAAAGCATTATCATACAGCCGGAAGTAAAGTTTGGCGGTGGCTCAATAAAATGGTTTGACGACAGACTGTTATTAAAAAGATAAAGAAAAAAGAGAGGAGAACAACAATGAAAACAACAGCAAAAGACATCAGGGAACTGAGCAGACGCTTAAAACCTGAAACATGCACGATCACACGTATCGCCGGCGCATACGTGGATGCAGAAAAAAACATCATAACAAGATTCAACGAGACATTTTTGAACATGGAAGATACAGAAATGTTCAAATATTTG
>CDYL01007272.1_pt1 | contig 10349 bp, 9 predicted proteins | sample 557761 | NCBI WGS metagenome assembly CDYL01 (sample SAMEA3182104, study PRJEB8094) | gut metagenome | biome: human; feature: gut; material: Stool; isolation source: human stools | place: Canada | collected 2013-02-12 | reverse complement strand
GGCGTAATGTATGAATTGCGGAGGAAAGAAAAAGAAGAAACCCCGAGAGCATTTCTTCCTTCCTCTCTTCTCCGCGAAGCGGGTTTAGGAGCAGCCGGAAGCCGGTTCCGCTATTTCCCCGAAGTCCTTGCAGCGGAAGCATCACGGCGCATCCGGAGGCACTGCTCCGGCATCTGTAGAAGCATGAGTGCGTACAGCCTCATCCCGTGACTCTCTCCTCGGAGATGAGGTCTTTTTCCCTCCTTCCCTGCAAGTTCTCCTCATGGAAGGAGGGATATTTCTTTTCATCTCTATTCCATCTCCTCCTCGTTCACTTTTCCCCTCAGACACACCGTCTTCAGACTGACCGATCTTCGGTCTCCGCTACGGGTCTCCTCCATTCTTCACACTGTTTTGACGCACTTTGAACGGGGGTTTCACACGGCGGGGAACACACTTCAACTGTCCCATTATTTCTGCCTCCGGATTTCCGTCCGCCGGCACTCTGAATCCAGTGAAAAACCGTTTTCTTTCTGCTGCAGCTGAAGCGATTATTCCGGCTCTGCTTTTCTTCCACAAGTGGGCGAAGCTGCTGACGGTGATCGCCGCATTGGGCGTCATCGCGATCGCCGTGAAGGACCGGGCAAAAATTGCTCCCCGGATTTCAGTCGCGGAGGCCGGTTATCTCATAACCGCGATACTCGTATGCGTCGGGGTGGTCTCAGTGCTGAAAGATATGACCGGGGTCTACTGCCCGGTTTCCACGACGTACTTTGGCGGCACTCACCCGATTCTTGAGCCCCGATTTGGCTTCAGCCTCTCAGCCCCCGGCAACTGCTGTCCCGGAGGCTTCGCCGGAACCGGTTTCATCTGGTTTGCTTTCAGACGCCGCCGTCCGACCCTTGCCCGCGCCGGTCTCTTTTTCGCTATCCTCTTCGGAACGGTCTGCGGTGTCATTCAGATGATGCGGGGATACCACTTCCCGAGCTACAATGTGGCGACGTTCCTTCTCGACTGGAGTCTCTCCGCTCTGGTCTACCTCGCGTTTCTGGCGGCTTCGTTAAAGCGCCGCCATGCGGCTGGCTTCATTCGGATTCCCCAGAAAGCCTGAGCGCCGATCCGGTTTGAAAATCAATAAGAGGGACGTTTTCCCGGAAACCGCCCCCGGAAGAGGTTTGCTTCAAAATGTCGGAAATGTCTTTTCTCCTCTCACTCCAGACGCTGCATGGAACATTCTTTGATTCCATCATGATGGCGGCGACCCGGGTCGGAAACGCAGGATAAATCTGGATCGCGCTTGCCGCGGTGCTTTTATTTTCAAAAAAGACCCGCCCGGTGAGCATCGCGATCATCGTCAGTCTGTTCGCTGATCTCTTTATTTCAAACGGCCTTCTGAAGTTTCTTTTTGCCCGCCCGAGACCCTGCGCTATCGAAACCGGTGTCACGATGCTGCAGGCGTGTCCGACTTCCTTCTCGTTCCCCTCGGGGCACACGGCGGTGTCTTTCACAGTGCTCGGCGTCCTGATCGCTAGCCGGGAATTCAAAATTGCTCTCGCGGCGCTTCCCGTCGCGCTTCTGATCGCCTTTTCGCGGCTCTGGCTTTTTGCTCACTTCCCGACAGACGTTCTGGGGGGCGTTGTCGTAGGACTCGCGCTTGGTTATGGCACCTGGCATCTCCTTCTCCTGATCCCCGCGTTCAGGCGGTTCTGGAACGAGGCAAATGAAGGAAAAGCACTGACGCAGGCCTGAATAAAACAGCGTCCCGAAAAATCATTATCGGGACGCTGTTTTTATCGGCTGCTCTATATAGCCAATTATTCTTCAAAGGTACCGCGAACAATAATTTCGCGATTACGCATCAGCTGGCGGCCTTTGGCAAAGACATCCGTAAGTTCAAGGTTGTCATCAAAAAGCAGCGCATCCGCTGTTGCCCCATCGGCTACCCGACCTTGAGCAGATAGCCCATGCGAATCTGCCACATTCTTGGTGATAAAGGGAAGGGCATCTTCGAGTTTCTGCCCCTTTTCCCTGACAAGCTTCTGAATCGTTTCGAGATTACATTCAATCCCGCAGACAGCCAGACCTACCATTTCCCCTTTGTCATTGAAACGAGGTTTGGAACCATGACCGTCTGAGCTCATCGTAATGCGGGCAGGATCAACTCCTTCGCCAACCGCTTCTATAAAGGCATCTGCCGGGGAATCAAAGCAGCAGGATCCGCCGGTTGTGATATCGATATAGCCGCCAGCCTTGGCAAACTGCACCGCGGAATCAAACACATACTTCGCTCTTGCGCAATGAGTCGGGCGAATATGGCGAATCGGGAAACCGCGGTCCACGATTTCCTTGAACATTTCAAATTCGCCATGAAGATTTCCGGAATGAACATGCAATACCCCAATCTTTCCCGAAATCATGCCGGCAAGACGAATGTCAGCCAGAAGCTGAATTACCTGATCAACTGTCGGGAACGATGAGCGGTGATCACCAAGCGCAATCTTGACCCCCAAACACTCCGGAACCATAAAGATATCTTTTGCGGCCTCACCGCTCATTGTGGTCGGAGGAAAGCGGTAATTGCTCGTATACATCCATGTGGACACCCCTTCGGTGGCCAGCGCACGAATTTTGGCAAGCAGATTTTCAATTGAACGGGTAATAAAGTCTGTCCCTGATACCCCTACAAGGGAAGTGGTACCACAGGCAACCAATTCCGAAAGCACCAGCTCCGGTGTTCTGGACACAGGGCCGCCTTCTCCGCCGCCCCCTGTTACGTGGATATGCTGATCAAAGAATCCTGGCGTCAGCAGTTTCCCTGCTGCATCAATTGTCTCAAGCCCTGGCATTACTACGTTGAGATCTTTTCCAACCGCAGCAAAACGGCCATTCACCATTAAAACGTCCTGAACCCCCAGACGTTCCGGCGCATATACCTCGGCGTTTCTAATCAGAACTGCATTCATCATTTTACTCCTGTCAGAAAGAGAATGGGATCAGGCTGCCGGCATTTTTTACGGCAGCCCGGGTTCCGTTCGTTCAGAGGAAGGCGGCTGAAGCCGCAATATTGGTAATCAGAGCAAGCACCATTACGGGAATCGTGCGGCGCACGAGCTGGAACGGTGTGATGCCCGCGATTGACGACACGGCAATGGTGACGCCCGCAATCGGGCACATCGTGCGGGCAATACCCGCCGAAAGCTGTACAGGAACGGCAAGCACAGCCGCGCTCATACCGACAGAAGAGGCCGCCTGCGGAAGGAGCGGAGAGAACGCAAAGAACGCCGCATTTCCAGAACCTGTAACCAGGGTCGCAAGAACCATAATGGCGATCATGATGAAGAGCATGACCCAAACGCCGGCCGATTCCATAGACGCGGCGGCGTTGATCATCGTTGTGATACCGCCGACCTTCGTCATACCGAAAGCAAAAAGCTCAGCGCAGCAAATAAGGGCTACAGTTGATGTAAAAACTTTGCCCATACCTTCATACACAGCCTTTGTCCTTCCAATCGAATCTTTCACACCCCGGGTTGTGATGAGGTCAACAACGAAAGAAACAAGAATGGAAATGATGATGGCGGTCTGAAGCGAGAGTTTCACGGGCTGATAGACCATCGGGCTGAAAATAATCAGAAGAACAAGGGGCAGCATCGGAAGAATCGAATACCAGACAGGACCCGCACCTTCAAAGGCCTTTGCTACATCTTCCTGGGTCCCGGCACCGCCTGTTTCAACACCGTCCTTCTTATCAAACCACCGCTGAACAAAGAAATGCCCGATTGCTACTACAGCGATTACGCAAAGTGCAACCGGAATCTGGTTCTGAACAAAATAGGTAACGACGTCTGTATTCAGAAGGTCTGCGGCCCGCATCGCGTTTGAGGATGACGGTCCAAGATCAAGGCAGCAGGTCGACCCAATCACCGCGGCAGCGGAGGTCTTAGAAACTCCCAGAGCGACGAGCAGCGGGAAAATTGAAGCCATCAACAGCAACCCAAGGCCGACCGCGCTGTTAATGAAAAGTGCCATAAACTGACCAACGACGTAGGTCACGGCAAGAAGCAAATAGGGTGAGCGAATCGCTGAGAGCGGCTTCACACAAAGCTTCACAAGAGCCTTGGATGCCCCAATCTTATCCATGTAATACGAGAAGCCCGCAATCCACATGATGTTGAGACCCAGACCTGGGAGGCGTGTTTTCATGCGGTCAGTGAAGGCCTGCGCAAAATCAAATCCAAGGAAATGGGTGGATGCCTTTGCCGGCACCGGATCAACTCCAAAACACGCAGCAACTGCGAGGAATAAAAGACCTGCAATCAAAAGAACGGTTGGAGGGTAATAGTTTTTGAAAATACACCACGCGACCGCCGCAATCACTGCGAGCGTTATGACGACACCTAGCATGCTTCATCTCCTTTGTGGTTGATGCATAACTCTTGAGGTACAGACCCTGATGCCCGTTTTCTTCTGCCATCCTGGTGGTTAGGGAACAGAAGATTAGGTTTATCCTGACGGACAACCTCGCGGAGGCGTGAGCTGAATTGAATTCTTCAGCATTTTTTAGAGATGACGTTATATGCACGCCTCAGCGTAACACCGCTTAAAGACTACTCCCAATTATTGATTCGGTGCCAGACCTCCGTTGCCTCTCCGTGATCGACGATGTGATAGCGGTCGAAAGCCGCCGCCGTCGGGCAGGCGTGATTCGGAAGAATACGAAGACGCGTATCCAGGGGGAAATCCGATTCTGAAATCGGTTTCCCGTCACGCCGGGCAATGATCCCGTGCTCCTGGTTCGCGGACGCTACCCAAAGCTCAGGGATCAGGTTCCCATTGATATCGCAGACCGCTCCGTAACCCCAGTCAACCGCCTGGGAAGCCGTGCCGCGGTCCCGGCTCATCGCAAGCCACCCGCCATCCGTAATCAGCCAGCCCTTCTCCTGCTGCCGGCCAATGACAGAAACCAGCACGGACTCGGCGATGTCTCCGATCTCACAGACCCCCACGCCATGCATAAAGAAATCAAAGATGGTCCCGACGCCGCTCCGGTATTCCGTGACACCTGGAGCCTTTTCCGCGGCGCAGAGTGTCGGGGTGGAACCGACACTCACGATTTCAATCGGGAAACAGGCCGCGCGAAGGTCATCCGCGACTCGAGTAATTGCAGTCACTTCATTTTCGGCCGCGGCCTTCAGCTCGGCGTCCCCGTGCGCCGAATAGCTGCCGCCCGCGTGTGTCAGGACGCCGACAAGTGCCGCGCCATCTTTCAGATGCCGGGCTACCTCAAGGATTTCAGGGCTTCCCGGTTTCAGGCCGGAACGATGTCCATCGCAGTCAATTTCAATCAGTACCCGAAAACTGGTGCCAGCTGCCCGCGCATAGCGGCTCACGGCATCCGCCGCCTCAACGCTGTCGAGAATGATCTTGCAGTCAGCCCCAGACTTATTAATCCGATCAACGCGGGGCAGTTTATGCGGGGCGATTCCGACCGCGTAAATCAGATCTGTGATTCCGTTGGAGGCAAAAAATTCCGCCTCTTTCAGGGTGGAAACTGTGGCGGGACCGGTCGGGTCCTCAATCTGGAGATGGGCAATTTCCAGACACTTATGCGTTTTCAGATGCGGACGCCAATGCACACCGAGCTTCGCGCAGGATGCTTTGGCTCGGGCAATATTCCTGATAAGTTTTTCACGATCAATCAAAAGCGACGGTGTATCGAGCTCGGTGAGCTTCATAGGCGTGGCCTCGAGGAAGAAAAAGAAAATTTATTTTTTTATTCTCCCCCACCCCCAATAGTCTGAATCACGCATAAAATCAAAAGAGCTTTGAGAAAAAATCAAAGATAAGAAGCAGGAAGACCGATTTTCCAACCCTATTCCTGCCTTCTCTTTTCGGTTTTTCAGATTTTTTAGGACTGAAAATTCATGAAACGCGTGTTGCTGCTCCTTCCCGCTCTGATTTTTGCCGCCTCGGCCGCGTCTGCTGCTGACGCTCCCCGCGGGAACACCCGGTTTGAAAGCTTTTCCCAGGTGAAGAAGATTCTGCTCAATCAGGTCTTCAACGATCACCGTACGACGATTTACTGCGGCGCGTCTTTCACGCCGGATAAGCAGGTCATTCTGCCGAAGGGATTCATCGCAGCCAAATCCCCGAAACGCGCAAACCGAATTGAATGGGAACATATTCTGCCGGCGGAAAACTTCGGAAGGGCCTTCACGGAATGGCGGGAAGGCGCGCCGGAATGCGTAAAAGGAAACGGTAAGCCTTATAAGGGCCGTGCCTGCGCAAACCGCGCGAGCGCGGAGTACCGCCTGATGCAGGCGGATATGTATAACCTCTACCCCGCAATCGGCTCCGTCAATGCCGCGCGGCAGAACTACGACTATACGCAGTTCGCGAAAGGGACCCCGAACACTTTCGGCACCTGCCCGATGAAGATTGAGGACCGGAGGGCTGAACCTCCGGACACCGTGAAGGGACTCGTCGCCCGCACGTATAAGTACATGGAGTGGGCTTACCCGAAGTACCGGATGAGTAACCAGACCCGTCAGCTGATGAACGCCTGGGATAAGACGTTCCCGGCCACAGCCTGGGAGTGCGAGAGGGCGGACCGCATCGCGGCAATTCAGGGGAATGAGAATCCCTTCACGCAGGCTGCGTGCAAAAAGCCCGCAAAATAAACATTACTTGTCACTGCTTTCCGGAGTACCACACCTCCGGAAGGTCTCTTCCAGGAGGGTTTCGGTTTGAGCCGGGCAACTGATCTTGAACTCTTCTCCGCGATCGCGAAAAGCGGAAGTCTTTCTGAGGCAGCGCGCCGTCTCGGACTGACCGCTGGCGCTGTGTCGCGCCGGCTCGCCGCGCTGGAAACCCGGTTAGGCTGCCCCCTGGTGCTCCGCAATACCCGCGGGATGGCGCTTACCGGGGAAGGAAAGCGGTTTCTCGCGGGCGCGGACGACATCCTGGAACGGATTGCCGCTCTTGAAGACGCCGTGACGTCTGCGCGGGGATCTCTGAAGGGAAAGCTTCGCATCAACTGCAGCTGGGGGTTCGGAGAACGGGTTCTCAGCCTCGCGGCAGCAGAATTTGCCGCCGAGAATCCTGAAATCGAACTCACCCTCCTCCTCTCCGATCCCCCTCTCGATCCTGTTCAGTCCGGACTCGATCTTGTCATTCATATCGGAGAGCTCCCCGAGAGCCGTTTTCACGCCAAGCGCCTCTTCCGGAATGACCGTATCCTTTGCGCATCTCCTTCCCTGCTTCAAAAAACCGGAGGCTCCGTCACGTCACCCGCGGATCTCGCGAAACTCCCCGCGATTTCAATCGATGAGGACCGTCTGCCCGGAAACATCTGGGAGCTGAAAGGAAAAAACGGCGCTGTCCGAATCCGCTTTCAGTCAACACTCCGCACGAATTCAAGTGAAACTGCAACCCGATGGGCTGAGGCTGGTCTCGGCGTTATTCTGAGAAGCCGCTGGGCGGTGTCTGACGCCCTTCAGTCCGGGAAACTGACGCAGATCCTTCCGGATCTCACAATGCCGAGCTCAGGTTACGCGTATTACGCCGGTAACCGCCTCGCCTCCCCGGCCCGGTCTTTCCTTCGCTTTCTGGTTCCCTGGCTTAAGCAAAGAGGAATCGCCTCATGACGGAGAACCTCTCAGAACGCTTCCGTATGCCGGAATCGGTTCCTCCGAATCCTGACCTCGCGTCCCGGCTCCAGGAGCTCGCCCAATCGACTAATCGCCCCATGAGGGGTGCCGGGCTTCTGCTTGAAAAGGACGGGAGCACCCGGATTCTCACAGCGCTTTCGGACGAGGGGTTCCCGGAGAATGCCGGAATGCCTCCGGCCGCAATCTCATGGGGCACCTTTTATCGGAATCTTGAAGAATCCGGAGGGCGCCTGAACCCAGAGACTCCGGTGGAGACGGCGGGTGGACGAAGGGTTGATTTATCCCTCTTTTGCGAACACTCCGCTCCCTCCTGGGCCGCTAAGCCGGGAAGGAATCAGAATCTCTGGCGCGGCGCTATCCTGCGGGAACTCCAGAGCGCTCCCGTGTCCGTCATCAATACCTGGAGAGAACACTTCCGCGATTGGCGTCCGGTTGAGCTCCTTGAAACGCGGGCAGGAACCCCGTTCTCATTTGAAGCCCGAACGGTTGGCGCGCCCTATCCGGTTCGGACATTCACGCGTCCGCTCATAGCCGCTCTGATGCCAGATGTCGAGCAGACTCCGAGAATCCCATTCAGTCTCGGGAAAAATCCAGACTTCGAAGTGCTGTACGAAGATCAGGATTCGATCGCGATCCTGAAACCCTCAGGTATCCCGTCGGTCCCTGGGGTTCTTGAGCCGATCAGCATGAAATCGGTTCTCGAAGAAGAGACTGGCCCGCTTTACACCGTTCACCGGCTTGATCAGGGAACATCTGGTGTGTTGCTCTTCGCCAAAAACGCCGCGGCAGCAGCAAGCCTCTCGGACGCTTTTGCTTCACGGCTGACCCGAAAAACCTATACCGCGATTCTCGAAGGCGCAGCAGGAGGTTCGGGAAGTGTGAAGACCCTCCAGCTTCCCCTTGGCGGAGATCCGTTCGATCTTCCGAGGCAAATCGTGCTCTCGGAATCCAACCGTGGAAAGAGCGCGAAATCTGCCGCAGAGATCATCGCGGTGAGTGAACACCGTGGATTCGCCCGTACACTCGTCCGACTGCATCCTGAGACCGGGCGCACACACCAGCTCCGGATCCATATGGCGTTGGGCTTCGGATGCCCGATCCTCGGGGACGCGCTCTATGGAAAGAAGGGTCTCCTAGAACTCCAGGAACCGAGGCTTTATCTGCACCTCGGGGAACTGACCTTCCCCCGGGTATCTGACGGAAAACCCGTCACGGTGAGGAAAAATTCCGGATTCAGTTCTCTTCTCTGAGATCGCATCGCCGGAAATAAAAATCCCGCAGAGCCAAAACCCTGCGGGATGAAATCAGAATTCCTGATACCAGGATCGCTGATTAAGCCTTGAAGGCGAGCTGAAGCGGCGGAACAACCTGCTTCTTACGGCTCATGACACCAGCCATCCAGCCGTTCGCGTCCGGCTTCAGGGCGCCGCGGACGATATCAGCGTCGTCAGACTCCATCAGAAGCTCGGAACCTTCCTTCATGATGTCCGTCAGAACGAGCAGAACAGTGTCGCGGCCTTCAGCCTTCACTTCCTTCAGCTCAGCAGCGAGCTGGGCCTTCAGTTCCGGCGTGATAAGGTCAAGCGAAATGAGGGAAAGCTGGCCGATACCGACCTTCTTGCCGTTCATATCGAAGTCCTTGTAGTCGCGGAACACGAGGTCGCGCGGGGTGGCGTCGAGATTGCTGCCGGCCTTGAACGTTTCAATGCCGAGCGCTTCGATATTATCGACACCAGCGATAGCAGCGAGTTCCTTCGCGGCGCGGATATCCGTCGGCGTGCAGGTCGGGCTGCGGAACAGCACCGTGTCAGAAAGAATCGCGCAGAGCATGGCACCGGCGATATCCTTCGGCACTTCAACCTTGTAGTAGTCGTACATCAGCTTCACAATCGTGTTGCTGCAGCCAACCGGCTGAATCCAGCATTCGAGCGGGTAGTCGCTCGTCACATCGCCGAGCTTATGGTGATCGATGATGCCGAGCAGACGGCACTTCGGGAAGTCATCCGGAGCCTGGGCAAGATCGGAGTAATCGACGAGATAAACCTCGCGGCCTTCGACCGAATGCACCACTTCCGGAGCCTTGAGACCGAAGCGCTTCAGCACAAAAGCGGTTTCGGGAGAAGGATCACCCTGAGCGCCGGAAACAGCATCAATGCCGCGGGCGCGGTAGAGATACGTGGCGGACAGTGCAGAAACGATGGAATCGGTATCCGGATTCTTGTGGCCTAGAACCAAAGCGGTCATGACTAACTAACCTCGAAAAAAGATGGGGACTGGGGACAGTCGGACGCGTCCCCTGTTTGCAGTGTGTAATTGAAGAATAGTACAACACCGCCCGGCTTGTGTCATGAAGGATAGCCCCGTATTGAAGTCGGCGTGAGCTCTGAATTGTCTCAGAAAACTGATGGATACCTCCTATCCGCCCGTTCCCTGCCGCTCTCATAAGGCGTGACGCATGAATGGGTTATCTCACCCCGCCCTCATTCATTCTTCAGGCGAAACAGCGTCGTCCTTCTAAAGCGCACTTTCTAATTAAATCAACAATGAAGACGTTAAATCAAAAAACAGCCTCAAAAAAATTTGCCTTTTTTAATTTTCATGTGTAATATTTCAATTCTGAGTTGCGCCCGTAGCTCAGTTGGATAGAGCACCTGGCTACGAACCAGGGGGTCGCGGGTTCGAATCCTACCGGGCGCACCA
>CDYL01005956.1_pt1 | contig 10872 bp, 10 predicted proteins | sample 557761 | NCBI WGS metagenome assembly CDYL01 (sample SAMEA3182104, study PRJEB8094) | gut metagenome | biome: human; feature: gut; material: Stool; isolation source: human stools | place: Canada | collected 2013-02-12 | reverse complement strand
ATAATGTCCTCTCCGTCGAACCTTGGCTCAATGGCGCATAAAGTGTAGTTTGTGCTATGGACATCCATTCCGATTCGTAGTATTCTTTTCATGTAAGTGGCCTCCTTTTGTATGCGGTAATCCCTGTTACCATTGTTCTTAACAAACTCTAGTATACAGGTAAATCCACGTTGCTACAAATGTGGGGTCACTTCATATTGTCCTAAAACAAATAGTAGGGACGTATTTATCCCTATTATAAGCAAAACAGGAGAAAGATGCAAGGCAGGTCTCAGGAAGATTCGACGGAACAGGAAAGCAGGACTTGCAGATCAAAAATCGTCATGCTACACTACGATGAGAGCATGAAAAGTGTTCAAACGGGAATCACATGACGAGGCTCCCGGTGTGGGAGCACGGATCGAAGCAAAAAGAAAAGGGGAACAAAAGAATCTATGATAACAGATCAATTCGGAAAAAAATGGTATAAAGGAAATCTCCATACTCATTCCACCAATTCTGACGGTCGTCTGTCGCCGGAAGAAGTTATCAGGCTGTATCGAGAGGAAGACTACGACTTTCTTGCCCTGACAGATCACTGGTTTATGGGAGAAGAGCGCCAGGAGGAAAATTTTCTGCTTTTGAGCGGGGCAGAATATGACGTTGGCAACAATGTCCGGGACGGCATTTATCATGTCGTCGGAATCGGTATGCAGAAGGAGCCGAAGCTGGAAAAAGGACCGGAATTACAAGAAAAGCAGGCGCAGCTGATGATCGATCGGATTCATGAAGCCGGAGGCATTGCAATTCTGGCACATCCGGCGTGGTCGATGAACCGGGCGAGCGAGGTGCGTCTGTTAAAAGATCTGGACGGCTGCGAGATTTATAATACGACGTCGGGCGTGCCGTGGAACTGTAGACCCTATTCGGGCATCATCCTGGATGAATTGGCAGCGCAGGGATATGTGCTGCCCTGCATGGCAGCGGACGACGCGCATCAGTACACAGGCGACGAAACAAAATCTTACCTGATGGTGCAGGCGGATGAGCTGAGCCGCGATGCAATCCTGGAAGCGATTGCTCAGGGGCGTTTTTATGCATCCCAGGGGCCGCGTTTTTGGATTGAGAAAAAGGATAACAGTCTGATCGTGCACAGCACGCCGGTGAAGGAAATCGTCTTTTTCACGGATGCGGTATGGTCGGACGATCGCGCGACAGTCGGGGAATGCGTGGAAGAAGCCGTTTATGAGATCCAACCGCATGAAACGTTTGTAAGGGTAGAATTAAAGGATGCTGTAGGGAACCGGGCATGGTCGAACTTTTACCTGACCGGAAAGGCGGTTTTATAAGAATGGAAAATCTCCTTTTTTGTCTGAATGCGACGGTACCGATTTTTCTGACGATGATGCTGGGGTGTCTGTTTAAGAAAATCGGCTGGATAGACGAGCTTTTTACAAAACGCCTTAACAAATTTGTCTTTCAGGTGGCTTTGCCGGCGCTTCTGTTTGAAGATCTGGCGACAGTTGACCTTGCGGAAGTCTGGGATATGGGTTATGTTGCGTACTGTTTTGCTGCAACATTTCTCGGAATCGGGATCTGTTACCTGATTTCCCTCTTATTAAAGGATAAATCCATTCAGGGCGAGTTCGTGCAGGCGTCTTACCGGAGCAGCGCGGCGCTGATGGGAATCGCGATCATTCAGAACATTTATGGAAACGCCGGAATGGCGCCGCTGATGATTATCGGAACCGTGCCGCTTTACAATGTGATGGCAGTCGTTATTCTGTCGATTTTAAAGCCGGAGCGCGGAAAAGTGGACAAGGCGCTGCTTTTAAAGACAGGAAAGGGAATTGTAACAAACCCGATTATACTCGGTATTTTAGCCGGTATGATCTGGTCGGGACTGCGCCTTCCGATGCCGAAAATTCTGGACAAAACGGTTTCCAATGTCGGCGTTCTGGCGACCCCGCTTGGTTTGATGGCGCTGGGTGCTTCGTTCGATTTAAAGCAGGCTGCCGGAAAAATCAAACCGGCGATTGTTGCAACCTTTATCAAGCTGATCGGTCTGGCGGCAATTTTTCTTCCAATTGGCGTGATGCTCGGCTATACACATGAGCATCTGATTGCTCTGATCGTGATGCTCGGCTCTGCCAGCACGGTGAGCTGCTTTGTTATGGCGAAAAATATGGGACACGACGGCACGCTGACATCCAGCGTCGTTGTTTTGACAACATTGTTTTCTGCGTTGACGATGACTGGATGGCTGTTTATTTTCCGGACAATGGGACTGGTGTGATGGAGGATTAAAATGAAAAAGCTGGAAGCGGTAATTTTTGATATGGACGGCGTTCTGTTCGATACGGAGCGAATGAGCTGCGAATGCTGTTTTGAGGCGGCAAAGCAGCTGGGACTCACGCTGGCGGAGGAAGCAGTCTATGGCGGCTGCGGACGAAATGAAGCATCACTTCGCAGACATATTATGGAGACGGAGGAGCCCTGGTATCCGAATGGAACCTTTCCCTATGAAAAATATCGGGAACGGTTTATGGCGTTGTTTCAGGAGAGTCTGGAACGGGAACTTCCAATTAAAAAGGGTGTAAGGGAGCTGCTGGAATATCTGAAGGAAAAGCAGATCAAAACGGCGATCGCATCGTCTACGAAAGGCCCGCTTGTCAGAAAGCATCTGGAGCGCACCGGCCTTAGCGGATATTTTCAGGAAATTGTTTCCGGTGATATGGTGGAAAAAAGTAAGCCGGAGCCGGATATTTATTTAAAAGCCTGTGAGGTAGTCGGCGTTTTGCCGGAAAATGCGATGGGAATCGAGGATTCTTTTAACGGAATCCGTGCGGTTGCGGCTGCGGGAATGACGGCGGTTATGGTGCCGGATATGGTACAGCCGGACGAGGAAATTCGTCAGATTTATGATTACTGTGTGCAGGATTTGCTGGAAGTGAAGGAACTGATCGAACTGCTCGCGTAGAGTAGAGAAGTTCGGTGCAATGCAGCATGGAGGGTACAGTTCACCTGTAGCATTTGTAGTACAATAGAATACGCACTCCGCAAACATTCTATTGTCGCGAATCGCCTCTTCTTTTGCAGACGAAGCCATGAGTGAACGGAATCTCATTGACAAATCTCAGGAAAATGATTATACTGTAACCACCGTGCAGCCGGGGGAGCAGCGGCCCCCTGAACCTGAAATCCGCTATAGCAGGGGTGATGGTACGCCGAGGGCTTTTGGCTCATATTGCTGCCCTTTACAAGTGGCGATGAAGTTTGGGTCTTGCGCAACGGGTGTCTGTGAACCGTGTCAGGTTGGGAACAAAGCAGCACTAAACAGAAATTCCCGTGTGCCGCAAGGGTGCCTGGCGGAGTTAACTGTAAAGGTAACGGATATGGGTTTCGGTTCGAAGCGTGCCGCACGGTCTTTGAAAAAGAGAACAGTCTTTCGGGAGAAGCCCGGAAGAATATGGGCGTCCGGAGGAAGAGAATTTCTCCGGGCGTTTTTTAGTTATAGTTCACTCGTTTTTCATTCCCGGGAATGGAATTGTATCAAGACGAAGAGAAAGAGGAAATAAAACGTGGAAACGATCAAAAAGGATAACAGCGGGACGCTACCGTTGCCGGAAAATCTGGAAAAGCTGCTGACAGACTGCACACTCTGTCCGCGTAACTGCCACGTCAATCGTATGGCGGGGCAGATCGGCTACTGCCTGCAGACGGGGACGCTGCGGGCGGCAAGAGCAGCGCTGCACTACTGGGAAGAACCGTGCATCTCGGGCACGGCAGGTTCGGGTGCAGTGTTTTTTGGCGGCTGCTCGATGCGGTGCGTGTTTTGCCAGAACCATGATATTGCGGCAGGAGAAGCCGGACGGGAAATTTCGGTGGAACGGCTGAAAGAAATTTTTCTGGAACTGCAGGAAAAGGGCGCGAACAACATCAACCTCGTGACACCGACGCATTTTGTACCGCTGATTGTTCCGGCGCTGCGGGCGGCAAAGCGGGAAGGATTGCGGATCCCGATTGTATACAATACCTCCTCTTATGAAAAAGTCAGCACGCTGCAGCTGCTGGACGGGCTTGTGGATATTTATCTGCCCGATCTGAAATATGAATCTGCAGCGCTTTCCGGGCTGCTTTCGAATGCGCCGGATTATTTTGAAACAGCAACAGCGGCGATTGCAGAGATGGTCAGACAGGTCGGCGAGCCGGTTTTTGCAGCGCCGGATGGGACGCTGCTTTTAGCGGCGCAGATGAATGATGCATGTGAAGAAGCCGACGAGGACGCAGAATTTTTAATGAAAAAAGGCGTTATCGTGCGGCATCTCGCCCTGCCGGGACAGGAGGCAGATTCGAAGAGAGTGCTTTCCTATCTGTTAAAAACCTATGGGGAGCGGATTTATATCAGTCTGATGAATCAGTACACGCCGATTCCGTCTGTGCTGGAGAAGACGCTGCCAAAGCTTACGCAGAAGAAGTTGGCGGCGCCAGAGCCCTTGCGGGAGAAAAGCGCAGCGCAGCCTGAATCTGCACAAGCCTGCCTGACAGGTCTGCAGCGCCGTCTGACGGAGGACGAATACGAAGCTCTGATTGATTTCGCGATAGAAAACGGAATCGAAAACGGATTTATTCAGGATCAGGAAACGGCGCAGGAAAGTTTTATTCCTGCATTTGATGGCGAGGGCATCTGACGGAAAAAGAGGATTGTGCAATTTTACAGGGATTTATGGTGTTTTCTTGATTGTTCGGAGGCCTGTGTGAGTGTATTCTGAAAAAGAACAGATGCCTGAAAATATTCCTTTTTCAGGTACAACAACAGAGCAGGGATTTATAAAAGGAGGAACTATCATTATGAACACAATGCCCAGACCGGAGCATCCGCTTCCTCAGTGGGAAAGAAGCACATGGAAAAACTTAAACGGAGAATGGGATTTTTCTTTCGACTTTGGTAAAAGCGGCGTAGACCGTTGTTTTTATGAAAAGAAGGATTGGGAGAAAAAGATCATCGTTCCGTTTTGACCGGAAAGCGATCTGAGCGGAATCGGCTATAAGGATTACATGGATGCCGTATGGTATCATAAGACCGTAGAACTGACCGAAGTGGAGGTAAAAGGACGCGTTCTGCTGCATTTTGGCGCGGTGGATTATGATACGCGCGTATGGATCAACGGAACAGAGGTTGGACGGCATAAAGGCGGTTATACCTCTTTTACATTCGATATCACGGCTTATGTACAGGCCGGTGCAAACGATATCGCCGTATACGCAGAGGACGATTTGAGAAGCGGCAAACAGCCCCATGGCAAACAGAGTGGGCTCTACTATTCCCATGGCTGTGAATACACCAGAACCACCGGTATCTGGCAGACGGTTTGGCTTGAGTTCGTGCCGGAAAATTATGTGAAAAAAGCACGTTTCTTTCCGAACGTGGAAGCAGGCACGATTACGATCGAAGCGGTGACTGTCGGCGACGGATCGTTCTGCGCAGAAGCGTTTTATGAAGGAAGACGCTGTGGCCAGGCGGAAACCACAACTGCTGGCGGAAATGTTGTTGTGACGCTGCCTCTTTCTGAAGTGCATCTGTGGGAGGCTGGAGCAGGCAGACTGTATGATTTGACAATTACTTTTGGGAAAGATACTGTTCACAGCTATTTCGGACTGCGCAATGTCACAATTTCCGGGGAAAAGGTGTTGATTAACGGAAAATCCGTGTTCCAGAGACTCGTTCTGGATCAGGGATTTTATCCGGACGGCATTTATACCGCATCTACCGATGAAGCACTGGAAAACGATGTGAAGCTGTCGATGGCAGCAGGCTTCAACGGCGCGCGTCTGCATGAAAAAGTGTTCGAGCCCCGTTTCCTGTATCATTGCGATCGCCTGGGCTATCTTGTATGGGGCGAGCAGGGTAACTGGGGGATGGATCCGAGCGCACCGGATGGATTGAAAAACTTCCTGCCTGAATGGATGGAAGCGGTTGAAAGGGATTTCAATCATCCGGCGATCATCGGCTGGTGCCCGTTTAACGAGACATGGGATTATGAAGGGCGCAAGCAGGATGACGACCTTCTGGCAATTGTCTATCGGATGACGAAGCTCTACGATACGACCAGACCATGCATCGATACCAGCGGCAATTTCCATGTTATTACTGATATTTACGATCTGCACGACTACGAGCAGAACCCGGAAGAGTTCGCAAGTCATTATGAGAGCTATGCAAAGGACGGCATTCTGGCATGGGATAACCATGCGCCGAGACAGAAACAGATTGTCGGTATTCCGGTATTCATCAGCGAGTACGGCGGCATCAAGTGGGATGTTGAGGGCGTGAATAAGGACAGCTGGGGCTACGGCGACGGACCCAGAACCGAGGAAGAGTTCCTTGCACGTTATAAGGGTCTGACGGATGTGCTTTTGGACAATCCGAAGATGTTCGGCTTCTGCTACACCCAGCTGTACGATGTAGAGCAGGAAATGAACGGTCTTTATACCTATGGCAGAAAGCCTAAATTCGATATGGAAATTATCCGTAGGATCAACAGCCGCAAAGCTGCGATCGAGGAGGGAGAGGCATAACGCTTTCCTGTTTTGCATAGGCTGAAAGAAAAGCGGGTAACGCGATGCTGAATGCAATCTGGGCAGGAATGATTGTTCTTGGAATCTTATACGGAGCTTTTACCGGCAATCTGGAGGCGGTGTCCAACGCCGCCTTGGAAAGTGCCGGGGAAGCTGTGGATTTATGTATTACGATGTGCGGGATCATGGGACTTTGGACAGGTCTGATGAAAATCGCACAGCAGGCGGGGCTGATTGCTGCATTGACGCGCGGCATCAGCCCTTTTGTGTCGTTTTTATTTCCCCGGATTCCGAAAAATCATCCGGCGCGGGAGTCAATTTCCACCAATATTGTTGCAAACGTCCTCGGACTTGGCTGGGCGGCAACTCCGGCGGGCTTAAAGGCGATGGAGGATCTTGCACAGCTGGAAGAAAAACGGAGACAGACGGGGTATCTGAAAAACGTTCCAAAAGATACGGCGAGCAATGAAATGTGTACGTTTCTGATTTTAAATATTTCGTCCCTGCAGCTGATTCCGGTCAACATGATCGCCTATCGCAGCCAGTACGGAAGCGCCAGCCCCGCCGCAGTGGTCGGTCCTGCGGTGCTGGCGACACTTGTCAGTACGTTTGCGGCAGTGATTTTTTGCAGGGTGATGGATCGGAGATAGATTGTTGATATAGCATTTGGATACTGAACAGAAGCATAGTTTGCAGGCGGGCAGTCATACATCGTTCGATGCGCAGCTGCCCTCTGTTTTTGTGGAAATTTACATCAGATATGCCAGCAGCACGCTCATAACGACACCGACGGCGGTAGAAAGCAGCGCGCCTGCCAGCGTATATCTGGATTTGGAAACGCGCGCCGTCATAAAATAAACAGACATCGTGTAAAAACAGGTTTCTGTGCAGCTCATCAGAATCGACGTGATGCGTCCTGCCAGAGAATCTGTCCCGTAGGTTTTGAAAATATCGAGCACCAGTCCAGTCGCCGCGGAAGAAGAAAACAGGCGGATGAAAATGAGCGGGAAAAACTCCGGAAACATACCGCTTATGGAACTGTCAGCGGCGTATTTTTGCAGCAGCTTTCCCGGAAGATCCAGCAGCCCGGAGCCCCGCAGAATCCCGACTGCCATCATCAGCCCGATGAGCGTTGGGACGATGCCGACGACCGTTTTCAGACCGTCCGCTGCGCCGTTTATAAAGTCGTCGTAGAGATTACATTTATGAATCCACCCATAGCCGATGATGAAGAAGATCACGGCAGGAATGAGGATGGAGGAAAGATGTGCGAGAACATTTGCCATGGAAAACTCCATTCTGCAGAGATTAAATCACCGGACATTTTCAGACCGGGAAAGGATACGATCCTGCGGGAATATCTGTTACCGGAATATATGATTTTGCCAACCCATACAGAACCGGAATCATAAAATGCAGAGTAGGGGCATAAGTTACTATCAGGTTTTCTGAAAAACGAATGGGATGGAAAAAGGAGGACAGGCATGGCGGAATATCGAAAACAAATCGCATATCTGGATTATCTGGAAGACGGCGTAAAAATCAAAAATGCCGGATTTGTCAGAATAGAGGAACAAAACGGACACAACCGGATGGAAGTAAAAGTTAAAAACCTTCCGGGCAAGGACTGCGGGGAGTTTCGGTTACAGGAAGAACATGAGAGAACGGTCGGAAGGATTAGTTTGCAGGGCGGCAACGGAAACTGCTGCATGGTGTGGCGGATGCCGGAGCCGGGCGAATTGGATAACAGCCGGGAGGAAAGCTGGCAGCAGACTGCGCAGCTTCGGATTTTACTGCCCGGAAAAAGAATGCTGATTGCAAACTGGCACGAACCGGTTGAAATTCCGGCACAGAAAGAGACGCTGCAGCTGCAGCAGCAATCGCAGGTACAAGGGGATCAGTTCCAACAGATGGAGGCGCGGTCATCGCAGACAAATTCACCCCGGCAGCCCGGAGCTGGAGAAATTATTCCGTATCCGGAGCGGCGCGGCAGCGAGATGGAAAAGCAGTCCACACTGAAGGAGCCTGCCGAAATAGAGCAGTCCGCCATATCGGAGGAGCCTGCCGAAACAGAGCAATTCGCCATGTTGAAGAAGCCCGCTGAAACAGAGCAGTCCGCCATGTCAAAGGAGCCCGCGGCAACGAAACAGCAGCCTACTCCGGAAGCGCCATCTGTGTCAGCGTCCGAGCCGACGATTCCTTTTCCTTCCGCTGCGCCGAAATCGCCGTCCTCTCCATCGCGTGAGCCGGTCTGCAGCGCGGATAAATGGGAGCAGCTGTGCACGATGTACCCGGAAATTCATCCGTTCCGCGACAGTCGGGAATATCTTTCTATTGCGCCGAAGGATTTTGTGGTTCTGTGCAAGGAATACCAGAAGTTAGTACATAACAGCTTCCTGCTGCATGGCTACTATAATTACCGTCATCTGATTCTGGGCAGAATCCGGCAAAAGGATGCATGGCAGTATTATATCGGCGTGCCCGGCAATTTTTATGACCGGGAAAAAATGGTGGCGGAAATGTTCGGATTCGAAGCCTTTGAGGGTGAAAAAGAATCCGCATCGCCGGGTGATTACGGGTATTATATGAAGCGGGTGGAGATTTAAGTGTGTAAAACATTTGAAAAAACATTAACTGCTTGATGGAAACAAATTTTAGTAAATTGTTAATAAAGAAAATACAATATGTTATAATGCATTTAATGAATAAGGCACACTTTGATATGGAAGGACGCACTTGGGGGGATTATTTTGACGAAGATTGTAAAATTGTATTTGATTAGTGAACAAATTGATAAAGATGGCAATAGGGTAGATTATAAGGAAATAAATTCAATATTATGGAATTTACAAAAACAAACTCGAGACATAAAAAATAAAACGGTACAACTTTGTTGGGAATGGATGAATTTTTCTAGTGATTATTATAAAAAGAACGAGTTATATCCAAATGAAAAGGAGATACTGAATCTTACATTAAGAGGATATGCGTATGATCATTTCAAACAGGGATATGACTTATATTCCTCAAATATTTCGGTATTAACAGAAGCGGTATGTGGAGCATTTAAAAATGCGAAAAAGGAAATGCTGAATGGTGAAAAATCTGTTTTATCTTATAAAGCAGAACAGCCATTAGATATTCATAAAAAATGCATAAAACTTGAGTATGATAAAAATTTTTATGTAAAACTGAAAATGTTGAATAAAGCTGGGAAAAAGAAATACGGTATTGAAGATGATTTGAATTTTAAAATACAAGTAGAGGATAAATCTACGAGGACAATTCTTGAAAGGTGCATAGATGGAGAATATGTAGTAAGTGGAAGTAAACTTATTTATGATAAGAAAAAGAAACTGTGGAAATTAAACTTGTGCTACTCTTTTAAGGCTAATGAAATAGAATCCCTTGATAAAAATAAAATACTTGGGATAGATTTAGGAATCGCATGTCCGTTGATGGCATCAGTGAATGGGGAATTTGATCGTTTTTCAATAAAGGGTGGGGAAATTGAAACGTTTAGAAAACGAATCGAAGCGAGAAAGCGATCAGTTCTTCATCAGACGAAATATTGTGGAGATGGGCGAATTGGGCATGGGAGAAACAAGCGTACAGAACCAGCATATAAGATAAATGATAAAATAGCACGTTTCCGGGATACTGCAAATCATAAATATAGTAGGGCACTAATCGATTATGCGATAAGAAAAAATTGTGGTATGATTCAAATGGAAAATCTGACGGGAATTAGTGATAACAAGGAGCATTTTTTAAAAGAATGGTCTTATTATGATCTTCAAACAAAAATTGAAAATAAAGCAAAAGAAAAGGGTATAAAAATTGTCTATATCAATCCAGAATATACAAGCCAAAGGTGCAGTAAATGTGGGTACATAGATGCAAATAACAGAGAACTTCGGGCGGTTTTTAAATGTCAAAATTGTGGTTTTGAGGCGGATGCAGATTATAACGCCAGTCAAAATATAGGAATAAAAAATATAGAAGACATTATAGAAAATACCTTAAAAATAAGCAGTGCGAATGAAAAGCAAACAAAAAACACATAGGATATTCGCACTGATATTAAGGGCGGCTCAGCGTCCTTAAGTCGAGAAAGTATACATAAATTTCTTATATAGAATAGTAGATACTCTCGGCAAGGTATAAACCCTACAAATTTAATCCTTGTAGGCAACTTATATTTGTATTTATTTGAGATATATCTTGTATGCATATGTAGGTTGTGAGTGGTTTGCGCTCCCTTTTGCGGTGCTGATGCAGTGATATATCTTGTATGCATATGTAGGTTGTGAG
>CDYL01021586.1_pt1 | contig 11058 bp, 16 predicted proteins | sample 557761 | NCBI WGS metagenome assembly CDYL01 (sample SAMEA3182104, study PRJEB8094) | gut metagenome | biome: human; feature: gut; material: Stool; isolation source: human stools | place: Canada | collected 2013-02-12 | reverse complement strand
TCAATAATTAATTCTACACTTCATAATCAAGGCAGGATCTTACTGCCGTATATGGGCGTACCTTTCCATCTGCTATGGCAACGTGAAGCGGATTAGTGCTGTATGCCTTAAGAGCATCTGCATCTGTAAATGTTGTATCAAGCATAACATCTACTGTTGATGTTGCCAAACCATTGATATTAACCTTTATATCTACAAGACCCGGTATCTTTCCTGCAAGTCCTTCAAGACCTTCCTTAATACCTACCTTTACATTTTCCTTCTCTTCTGCTGTAAGTTCTTCCTTTAACTTCCACAATATAACGTGTTTAACCATATATCTTAATCTCCTTTTCTATCAGTTTCTTTATTCTTCTATTTCTTTTTCCAGCATTTTTTCTGTTAAATATCAATTTGCAAAACTATTAAATGTATAATTTCATCAAAATATTAAAAGCTATGCTCTGTATACCCAGTTATCTTTTCTTGGATGACACTGAGGTTCTTCTCCATCTACATAACCAAGTATACAATGTCCAATTCCTTCATAATCACCTTCTATGCCGAGTGATTTAAGTATCTGTCTGCCTTCTTCGCTCTCAAATTCTTCCTTAGCTCTATGTATCCAGCAGCTATCCACACCAAGTGCGTGTGCCTCAAGCATAAGATTCCCCATAACCAGAGTACCATCATATATATATGTAGGCATACTCTTATCAGCAAGAACAACAAGCACAACTGGTGCACCATAAAATGGATCAAAGTCTTCTGACTTTCCCATTATTCTAGAATTCATCTTAGAAAGCTTATCTCTTAATTTCTTGTCAGTAACTGCAAGTATAATTGGCGACTGTCTGTCCATTCCTGTAGCCGCATATGTTCCCGCTTCAATAATTTTATCTATAATTTCCGCAGGAACCATATCACTTTTATACTTTCTTACGCTTCTTCTTGTCTTAATAACCTCTAATATATCACTCATAGCAGGCTTCCTTTCTATAATTAATTATATTTGTATATCATTTATCCTGTTATATGAAGCATACCGATAAGCACAACCGCAGCCAGTCCATAATATGTAACAACCGCAACAAGATCATTAATTGTTGTTATAAGTGGACCAGAAGCTACAGCAGGGTCTATCTTTATCTTATGGAAGAACATTGGTGTAAGTACGCCAATAAGGCTTGATATAAGCATTGCCAGAAGTAATGATACACCTACACAACCCGATATTGCAAATGCATAATGTACTGGCTTACCCTTAACAAGGGTAATATATATTCCAAGTAATATAAATGCCATAGAACCAAGCAGTAAGCCATTAGCAAAACCAATTCTCATCTCTTTTAACACGAATTCAAGCTTCTGCTTAGCTGATATATCTTCGTCCATAAGAACTCTGATTGTAACGGCAAGTGACTGTGTTCCAACATTTCCCGCCATATCAAGTATGAGCGACTGGAAGCATACAATAATTGCAAGCTGTGACACTACATTTTCGAATATGCCAACTACAGATGATACTCCCATACCAAGGAACAGTAATAGAATAAGCCAGGGAAGCCTTTTCTTCATACTTGCAAAAAGTCCCTCTGTAAGGTCATTCTCCTCTGTCAAACCGGCAAGCTTTGCATAATCATCACTCATCTCTTCATCTACCGCTTCTATGATATCAGAAGATGTGATAGCACCTATTATTTCTTTGTCTTTATTTAATACTGGAATTGAATCTTCGCTGTAATCCTTTAAATCTTCGATACATTCGCTCATCTTTTCGTGAGCATATACATATGGATATGATGTACTTATTATATCCTCAAGCTTCTGGTAATCTCTTGCTACAATAAGATCTTTTAAATCTATTGCACCATAATATATGTTGTTATCATCAACCACATATATTGTATTGACGTTATCATTTTCTTCTGCCTGTGCAACAAGCTCTTTCATAGCTTCTTTTATTGTAAGCTTATTGTTTATGCATATGAAATTAGTAGTCATCTTACTGCCAATCTCATCATCATCATATGAATAAATCAGACACACATCATCTTTGGCATCCTTTTCCATATGTGATATAAGTGCCTGTCTTTCTTCTTCTGATACATTATCAAGAATATCTACAGCATCATCAGCATCCATTTTTTCAAGGACATCTGCCGCCTCATCTACAGATAATTCTGTCATAAATTCTTCAATGTATTCAGGTGTATCTTCCAGATATGAGAAAATCTCTGCCGTCCAGTCTACACCAAGAATCTTGTAAAGCCTTATTCTTGTATCTTTGTCCAAAAGCTTAATTGCATCTGCTATATCATTCTCGTGATATTTAGATAACTTCTTGCGGATTACTTCATCAGATTTACTACTTCTAAGAACTCTAACAATATCCTTGCTATAATCCTTATGCATAACTACATTTGATAGAATCTTATTCATCATTATTCTCCTTTCATTATGGCAAGAACAATGACTAAGATTAGAAAATACGTGACTTTAACAGACTATTGCACACGTCCCTTAAGAAACGCAGACAATAGCTTTGTCGGCTTATAATCTATGTCATTGTTCCCTATTCGAGGACTATCATGCCCGTCCATTATCGTCACCTCACTTTTAATATATTGTGTATTAAGAAAATATATTGAACATACCACTCTGGTGTGCTCAATACACACTCTTAACATTTGTCGAATTAATTGTATAATCTCATTTTTTGACTGTCAACTAAAATCATTGTAAAATGTTATCATATACATCTCTATCAATACCTTCTTTGACTTTGTCAGTTCTACAGGATTAAAACAACACCACACATTCCAGCCAAAATAAAGACAGGAAGCTACAACACAATCTTCTTCCATTTCCTAATTTTTGTCCTGAAAGTTCCAAAAGGTGCAACAGTATTCACGTGAATGAACTTATACACTTCCCATACTGCTGTTTTAGTTGCTTCATCAGCCCATTTTCTCATATGTGGTTTAAACAGCTCTTCCTCACTTAACGAGTCAATCATTGTATATATAGAATTGATATTCTCAGTTAATTGATTTTTTAACTCTTGTAGTGATAGATGAGCATAGGTATCTGTGAACCATTGATATAAATCACCCAATTGATTCCATTTGAAATCATCTGATGGTGTCTTTACTTGAAGTCCCTTTTGTTCATCTTCTTCCCACTTCAAGATCAATGTTGTCCACCCCACCTGATACGCAAGGTTTTCTGCTGGAGTTCTATCAACCTCATTAATTCTGTTGTCTTTTAAATTTTCTGGAATATCATGAAACTCTGCAATATATTTCTCAAATGTTCTATTTATTTCTGTTTTGAGTTCTTCTTTATTTTCATATACCCGCAAAAGCTCACCTCCTCAGCTTCAGTTTTAACAAATAATTTAGCTATTCACAATTCATTATCCATAGCATCTGCATCTACAAGGTAATCCTGCTGTACCTGACTTAGTTTCTTTCCCGGCTGCATTTGTATAAACGATTCTATTCTGTTACTTTTCTCTCTTTTCTTCTGCTGAAAATAAAACATCGGATTGTCTACACGCTGTGTCGACAATTTCAAGAAAAATCTTATAAAACTTCAGATAAGATATACACTACTTCTTGAATTTATATTTTCCTTTTCCGTGACCGGATACTGGCTCGATAATATCTGCCTGCACCAAATTGGAAAGAAGTTTTGAAGCACCTGAACCTTTCAGCTCAAGAAGTTCCATAACTGCACTTCTTCCAAACACCTCATCGAAACCAAACTTTTCAAAAAGTCTATGAATATGAATCGTCGTTTTTACCGAGAAATCACTACCTTTTTCGGAAAGCACACTTTCAATATCCACTTTTTCATCTTGAATGTCCACTTTTTCATTCTCAATATCCACTTTTGTATCCCCAATGTCCACTTTTTCTTCGTTCAAAAGTCCACTTATATGAAGATTTCGATTATGAAGCTCATTTTTCTCGTTAAATTTTTAGGCATTTCAAGATTTCGGACAGAAATGTAACCTTTCAGACACTAAGGTGTCACTTTTTACAAACACCTAATACGACCAAATAATATTTTCTCAAGTTCTCAGTTATTTTTACTTAATAGAAAATATACAGATAGAACTACTTTAATTGCCCTATCTGTATCTTGAAATTATAACTCTTTATCCATTTCTTTTAGCTGTTTATTCATCTCTATATCAGTAATTCTGCACACAACCCCACCATCAACTACAAATACTACCTTTCCTTTAGCCTTATCTCCAATCTTATCATACAGTCTGCCAGCACTCATAGACTCGCCTTTAACAGTAAATGGACTATTTGCTACATATCCAACTTTACCAAGTCCCTTTACCTTTACCTGTATTGCTTCCTTGTCGTACTCATTATCCGGCTCTTTCTCAAGTTTAACTTTCATTCCTTTTTCCATAAAATCACTGCCAAAATAATGGCTGCAACCTGCTATTGTAAAATAAAGTTCTTCCATAATGGTCTCCTTTCCGCAAAACTTTGTCAACATTACCAATCTTCTCTGTACTCATCCATTGCATCATCTACACCATCTGCATAATCGCTGTCTCTGTCATATCTGTCATAGTCATAATCGCCATCCATATAGATATCATCATAGCCATCATCATAAGAGTCATATGTACTCTTCTTTGTCGTTTTACTTTTCTTTGTACCACTGCTATATGATGACTTGTTTGTAGAATTTGATTTATTATTGTAACTGCTGCTTGAACCAGAGTTACTTGTACTGCTCTTAGAAGTACTGCCAGACGATTTATTGCTATATGATGAACTGCTATGGGATGTACTGCTATGGGATGTACTGCTATGGGATGTACTGCTTCCCGTATATGGTTTATGCAAATAACAATAGCTGCTTCCACTTGCCTGCTTATTATCACATCCTGCCTTAATGCACTTAGGCTCACTTGCTTCACCTATGGAACCTATTACAAACAGAACACCTATTATTACAAAAAATATTGCCAGTCCCTGTCCAAATGAATTCTTTTTCATACAAATCAGCCTCCTTTGCAAAAAACTCAGTCAAAATCATAATCATCTGGGTCTAACCCTGCATCTTCCAATGCCTCTGCCCTGTCATCAGGATCCATAAGTTCTAATTCATCAACATCAAGTCCTGCTGCCATTGCATCAATCTCAAAATCATCCTTTGCGTCATCCTCGAAGTCTCCATCATCTTCTTCAAGTTGCTGTTCTATTTTTTCTTCTCTGTAATCAATAATATCCGCTATCATAATTACTATCTCTGACACCGCCACTAATATTAATCCAGTCCTTGCAAGTGTCTTTCCTATGGAATCATCTGTTTTCTTTGCCGCCTCAGCACTTTTTCCAAGTAGACCTATCAATCCTATATTTGCCAGTCGCTGTAAATTCCTATTTATAGATTTATTTTCTCTATGAATTTCTCTTAATATTGTCTTATTTGTCATGGTAATCATCCTCCTTATTTTCAACCAACCATATCTTCTACTATATGCATATTCTCTTCCTGACCTTTATCTAAAAGCTGCATTTTGGTTACTTCACTATGTTCCGGGACTTCCATTATGTCTTCAATTTCCGCCAGATTATCTTCACAAGTATCAGCCAGAGATTCGCAATCAATGTAATCTGTCAATGCATACAGGCAGTTAAGTTCTTTTGCTTTTGCCTTCTTCTCAAGTCTGAGCTCTTTAAGTCTCTTAAATACCTTATATCCCTGAGCCACGTTGCAATTAGCATCTTCTGTTTCCAAAAGGATATTTTCAATCTCAGTATCTATCTCTTTGATATCTATCTGGAGATTTGTTATATACTGCCCGGCATTTCTATAAAACTCCACCTGCTGTCTTGCAAATGAAACCCAGTCATTCTCTTTTCCATCAAATGGAGTGTAACTTCTTTCTTCTGACATTGGTTCTTCACCATCCTTCTCATCAAATTTTGGTTCAACGCTGTATCTTTGCTTTGCATCTGAACTATCAGGAGCTGTTCTATATAAATCATCTCTTTGCAACCGCCTGTCTTTGAGTATACAATTTTCAAACAACTCTTCGTATTTTCTAGGTTTATACTTTCTTGTTTCCAAGCCTTTAATGCTTTTTAATGCCTGCTTTGCTCTGGTGACATTGGCATTCGTCCCAAAACCTGTTTGAAAATATTCTATTCTTTGAAGCTCATCCTTGATATCTCTTCTGTTTTCCCTACACACCCTTAGCAGTTCAATCAGATCAGCTGCTTCATTATCATCTGTTTCACATAACTCAATATAGTGAAGAATATCGCATATTTTCTGGTCTATATCTGAATGCTTTTTCGATAACTCCTCCCTATAATCCTTCAGTCCTTCCACTAGATATGTAAAATGGGTAAGATATTCTGCCCAGTCCATTTCCGACAGGTCATACGATGCAACATTTTTCTCAATCGGTTCTGTTACCTCATCATAAGTTAATTCTTTTATAGTTGAAACATATTCATCATCATTATTTTCTTCCTGCTCTTCTACAGGTAATGCACTGGAATCGTCGTCTATTTCATTACTGTCTGATACTTCTCCACTCATGTCTTCCTCTATTTCTTCAATCGGAACCAGACAATAAAATGATGCTTTTTTTCCTACACATATACGGCTGTTCGCCTGTGCAAATGTAAATATTGTTGCATCCTGTTCTCCTGCCACAGATACCAACTGATCTGCTTTATCAGTCCTATAATAGTGACCACTATAATCCATTATGTAATATAAAGAATCCGTTCCCATAGGCACCTCCTATTCTAATGTTCCATCATTTCTACATACTTCGTAATATTCACACATAATGCAGCATCCTCTGCATTCCTTAGCACGTAATACTGTTTTTCTAATCCAATACCATAACCTTGCCACTCTGCCACCTCATCTGCTTGAACAAAGAATGTGCCTCGGCACATTCTCGCGCCTGCGGCGGTCGCTTGCGACATCTACCTTACACGCCGCAGTGTGCATCCTCGCGGAGCGTTTTTTACTTTACAGGAAAGCAATTTCCTGTAAAGCAAAAAATAAGAACCAGTAAGAGTTTATCTCTTATCTGATTCTTATTATAAAACCTAAGGTGTCCCATAAACACACCTTGCATATCGAATTTTTGTTTTTATTTTTTGTATTGTTTTATCAATCTGTCAATTTCAGCATTCATCATTTCAACCACATTTTGCGGTCCTGCAAGTGTTACCCCCTCTCCAAGACCTATGATCCACGCCAGAAACTGCCTGCTGACTGCAACCTCTACATTGACTACGAAGCGTTTATCATCCAATCTGATCATTGATACATCTTTACCAAAGCGGTCTATCATTACACCAGCAAAAGAGTTGTCGCACTCAATGCGCACCCACTCTTCTTTGCCTCCATACATTCCAAACATTTTTCTGGCATATGCAGCCATATCAAATGATTTAAATGCCTGCCTTCCTTCTCTTCCCTTACCGTTTGACTTGATATAAAGCATTTTATCTACACGAAAATGTTTAATTATTCCCTCATTACTGTCATACGCAATTAAGTAATAATTTTCATCATCCCAGGATAATGACCATGGACTAACCTCGTAAAGTGCTCCATCATGACGCAGTTCCATCTTCTTGTCAACATTCCACTGAAAATACTGGAATGTTATCCTCGAATTTTCTGCTATTGCCGTATGTATCCTGTCAACATTGTAATAAATGCTCTCATTCATCGTCTTTACACGACCAGCCACAAATACTTGTCTGTGTAACTGCGATGCTTCATATTTACTTGCCAATCCTTCTATCTTTTTTATAAGCTCATTTGACTTCTTGGCTGTGATAAATTTTGCAGACTGCACAGAATCAACCAATAATTTTAATTCTGCAAGTTCAAACTGTCTGTTACCTATATGATAGGAATATGTCCTGTTTTCCTGCGTTCCTATAACATCCAGACCATAAACTCTTAAATTTTCAATGTCATTATATAAGCTTTTGCGCTCAGCACTTATATCATACGCAGCGAGTGCATCTATAATCTCCGGCATAGTAATACTGTGCGTTTCATCAGTCCGCTCCAGAAGAATTTTCATAAGATATATCAGTTTCAATTTCTGATTTGATGATTTAGGCATATAGCACCTCCAAATTCCCCGATAAAACTAAAAACTTCTCTTATATGATACCATAAATAACCATATAAGAGAAGTTCCTTCATTCCTGCAAGTCCTAATGTCGGTACACTATTATATTTTATCTGCATTTGCTGCTTTGCGGCTGTACAATATCTTTTGGCAGGGACACCAGACTCTAATAAGTGATTATAGAAAATATTATTCAGCAGATAGGACTTTCCACATCTGCGAGTTTGTTCAAATAAATTATCTTCTCTTTCAAGAAACTCTACAATTAACACTTTCACATATAACCACCTGCTTTTACTAATAATAAATCTAGCTCAATATAGATATTCTTTTAATCACTTACACATCTATCAAAAAATAATTGCTCCAATACATTAAAATTCTGAGGGTTACTATGTTCAAAAATCCTATGGTTACGGTCTATAAAAATAACTTTATCACAGAAATTTGAAACTAAATCTAAGTTATGTGCAGAAAACAAAATCATCTTTCCTTTGTCTCTGAACGAAAGTAAAATTCTTTTTAAAACAGCAACACTTTCGGGGTCAAGACCATTAAACGGCTCGTCTAAAATAATATTTTGAGTATTAGAAATCAATGCACCTATCAAATATATTTTTTGTTTCATTCCAAGTGAATAAGTTTGTATCGTCATATTCAATGAATTTTCTAACTTCAAATTTGTTATATAATCTGAAACTAAATCAGTACATCTTTCACGCTGGTTATAAAGTCCGCTTACAAAATTAAGATATTCTTTATCGGTTCGCAATTTTCCAAGTAGTTTCATCTTTGGTTGTCCACGGTAATCTTAGTCCCATATATTTATTGAACGGAAGTTTAGGGGCAATATTCCCACTAAAAATCATAATAGTAATCAAAAGAAAAAATTGATACGGAACATTACCTATCAAACCATTTTTAGTTAAAGGGATTAAATAAAATATCACTACAAACACCATACTTAATCTATTCATACGTCGCATGGTTTTTATTTTCGGATTTTCGCTGGATAATCCCGTTATTTTTTCTAAGCGTGTGTGTGCTATTCCCAGTAGAATAATCAATCCTGTTCCAACCAATAAGGATAGTTTATCCATATTCATAAAAAAGGCTGTCAGAAGCACTATTATGGATAGCAAAAATATAATTAAATCCAAAATACCAATCGTTCTTTTCATTTCCAATTACTCCTTTTTCTCGAAAATAGACATAAATCCAGATAACGCCTGTTGAAGTACCGTTACATTGATTGAATAAATAACAAAGTTTCCTTGCTTCTCAGAGGATACCAGCTCCGCTTCCCGTAGAATGTTTAAATGTTTGGTCAAGGCAGGTTTGGATATGTCAAAATGTTCGGCAATTTCACCTGCACTTAAATCTTTGTCATTCAGTAGTTTTAAAATTTTTCGTCTTGTAGGGTCGCTGATTGCTTTAAAGACATTTCCTCTCCTCCGCAAATTAAAAGCTGTCTCTCTAATTCTCGAAGAAAAAAACATCAGCCGCCGTTCCGTCCTCATAGTCTGCTTCATGATTAGGATATGCCTTAACCAATCTGTAAGCACCATCCGTAGAAGGATTTTTATACCTGACAAGTATTATGGACTTATATTCAAGAAAAATAATATCCTGGGTATTAAGTGATACACTTGAAACAAAATGGATTGTAGAAGCTGTAAATAAAGCTAAAAAAGCCAGGAATATAAGTAAGCCATTAATAATGCATTCTGACCGCGGGAGGCAGTATACATCAAAAGATTATGCAAATGCCACAACAGGAATGACACTCAGTTATTCCAAGAAAGCATATCCATGGGATAATGCGTGTATAGAATCATTTTACAACACAGTAAGAATACACAGCCATTGTAAATATAAATCACCTAATGATTATGAATGGCAATATTGGATAACCTTAAGGCACCTGGAAATCAGTGCGGCATAACAAACGAGAATATTAAGGTAAAAAGTTCACGTTTAATTTGTACTTTTTCTTGACAGAGAACCACATATCTTTTATCCCCATGGCGAAGCAGGAAATCCAAAAGAGTATCCAAAATTTGGTCATGGAGATAGTTCTGCATCAGAGCAAATCGAAGCTTTAGAAACCAAAAAACGAGCCAAGAAACGCCGTAAATCCAACGTTTCTTGGCTCTTGTGTATTATTCAAACTCAACTTTTCCTAACTAATTTTATTTAGAAATTATTCTCTGCCGAGTATGTAAATCCTTTGATTATTTGATATATCCATATTATCCTGCCTATATAAGCTAATGTTATCATTTTGTTATCGGTATTGATAACACTTGCTCAGTAGCTGTGGATAATAGCTATATGCTATGGCTTAAATTATAAGCTTCTTGATTACTTAACGGCGGAAAAAGAATGTTTTCACATAGGGCTGTTGTTTACATGTCATTTTTTTGTTTTTTTAATTCTATACCCACCAGTACAACAGATAGCACAAACGCTGAAAAATCAGCAACAGGCCCCGCAAGCAATACTCCCATAATTCCGAAACGAAGCGGGAGCAGCAATGTAAGCGGAATCAACAAAAAGGTCTGCCTTGTTAATGCCAACAGAGCACCTTTTAACGCTTTTCCTATTGCGGTAAAAAAGCTGGAAGAAAGCAACTGCACACCATTTACCAACACCATGAAAAGATAGGTACGCATGAACAAAACAGCAAATTCAAAATACAGCTCGTCCCCGTCTCCGAATAGTGAAATGATAGATTGTGGGAAAAATTGAAATGCGATAAACGCAATTGTGGAAACAACAAGGTTCCATTTTACCGCAAGCAGGTAAGTCTCCCGTACACGATGGTATTGCCTTGCCCCATAGTTGAAGCCGATAATCGGCTGTGTTCCCTGCGAGATTCCTACAACAATCGCAAGGATTATGGCATTTGTTTTCATAAC
>CDYL01012942.1_pt1 | contig 11062 bp, 6 predicted proteins | sample 557761 | NCBI WGS metagenome assembly CDYL01 (sample SAMEA3182104, study PRJEB8094) | gut metagenome | biome: human; feature: gut; material: Stool; isolation source: human stools | place: Canada | collected 2013-02-12 | reverse complement strand
CTGCTGATTTACACCAAGATCGGCAGCCAGCGCTTCCTGTTTCATGCCTAAATATACACGAATCCTTTGTAAATTGCGTCCGACATGTCTCCGGTTTTCTTTCTCTTTTATTTCAACATCCATATTATTGTTCTTTAAATGAATACGTCTAGGCAAAGATAACAAGAAACAGTTTAATTCAAATGAAAGTGTGCTTTATTTTTTAGTGTATGTTTTTGTTTCTGTAGTTTTGGTTATTTTATTTGATGAAATTTATTGTTAGTTTGGGTAAACAATATATTAAACATGGTACTGAATTTTATCTCTAGTTTTATTCTTTGAATTGTACGGAAAGTAACTTTTAGTCATCTGTTTTTTTGTGAGGAAAATATCTTCTTAAACATTGCAGAAGGATGATTATTTAATTTAGGTATAGTTTGTGAAATATATGTGTTACCCCTGGTAAAACTATGTAATTACATTATTTCTACAAAAACGAGTAAATAATTTCTTCTTGTTAATTATTTTAATTAGATTTGCAACTTCCGATAATACACATTATAAGAAGTTAAGTGTTAGGTATATGGATAAGAAGTCATTAACAGAGGAAGATATAAAATTACGTTTTATAACTCCAGCTATTGTTGAAAAGGCAGGATGGCAAAAAGAACTCATAAAGATGGAATATTACTTTACTGATGGGCGAGTAATATTTCAAGGGAATGTTCATGCCCGGAAACAAGGAAAGAAAGCTGACTATTTATTGCATTATTCTGCAAATAATCCTATTGCTATAGTTGAGGCAAAAGATAATAATAAAGCTGTGGGAGCTGGACTGCAACAGGCAATGGACTATGCGAAAATTCTGGATATACCTTTTGCTTACAGTTCTAACGGAGACGGTTTTATTGAGCATGATTTTCTTACTGGTAAGGAAACTAATATTAATATGGATGAGTTTCCAACTCCTGATGAACTGTTAAAACGTTTACGTGATTCTAAAAAATATACTTCGGAAGAAATAAAGGCTATTGAAGAACCTTATTATTGGGATGCTCATACTAACATTCCTCGTTATTATCAGCGAATAGCTATAAATAGAACAATTGAAGCTGTTGCCCGTGGACAAAATCGAATTTTATTGGTAATGGCAACAGGTACAGGAAAGACTTTTACAGCTTTCCAGATTATTCATCGGTTGACAAAATCTGGATTAAAAAGGCGAGTCTTATATCTTGCAGATAGAAATGTCTTGATAGATCAGACTATGGCTCAAGATTTTAAGCCTTTTAAAAAAGTTATGACGAAGATTCAAAAGAAGAATATGGACTCTTCTTTTGAAATATATATGGCTCTATATCAACAATTAGTTTCTTATGACGAGAATATTCCCGATCCTTTTAAAGAGTTCAAATCAACTTTCTTTGATTTGATTCTTGTAGATGAGTGTCATCGTGGAAGTGCTAAAGATGAATCGGAGTGGCGAAAAGTGTTAGAGTATTTTTCTTCCGCAACTCAGATTGGTATGACTGCAACCCCTAAAGTAAAAGAAGGAGCTAATAATCTTGACTATTTCAATGAGCCTTTGTATACATACTCATTAAAGCAAGGTATTGAAGATGGTTTTTTAGCTCCGTATAGAGTAACTAACTCTTTTTTGAATATCGATTTAGAAGGATGGACGCCCGAGGAAGATGAGTTGGATATAAAAGGTAATCTCATTAAAGCTGGTTTTTATAACCGGAAAACATTTGGACGTGAGTTAGTTATTATGCAACGCCGAGATATTGTTGCTCGACGCATAACTAAAATGCTCCATAGAATAGGACGCATGACAAAATCTATAATCTTTTGTGCAGATATAGAAGAAGCGGAGGCGATGCGGCAACTTTTGGTTAATTATAACTCTGATTTGTGCAAGAAGGATTCTCGCTATATTATGCGTATCACTGGAGATGAGAATATTGGGAAGAAACAACTTGATAATTTTATAGATCCAGATCAACCATATCCTACGCTCGTTACGACTTCCGAAATGCTTTCTACTGGTGTCGATTGTAAAACCTGCGGACTTATTGTTATTGATAAAGAAATAGGTTCTATGACAGAATTTAAGCAGATTGTAGGGCGTGGTACTCGGTTGCGTACTGATAAGGGGAAGTGGCATTTTGAAATTCTTGATTTCAGGAATGTGACCCAATTGTTTAAAGATCCAGAATTTGATGGTGATCCAGAGCTGGAAGGTGGAGGGAGTAAAACATATCCTCCATATCGTCCGCGTCGGACTGTTTCACATGACCAACCTCCAAGGGAATATGGTCGCAAGAAATATTACATTAATGGAAAAGATATTCAGATAAACACAGAAATTGTTTCATACCTTGGTGCTGATGGACATACTCTTGTCACAGAAAGTTTAACAGATTTTACACGTAAGAATATTCGAGGTAAGTATGCTACGTTGGATGAGTTTATAAAGAACTGGACTGCTGCTGATAAGAAGAAAGTTATTGTTGATGAACTTAAAGAATACAATGTTTTACTTGATGCAGTTCGTGAAAAGCGTCCTGATTTGCTTAATGCAGACATTTTTGATATAATATGTCATGTGGCTTTTGATAAGCAACCGCTTACGCGGAAGGAACGTGCTAATAATGTAAAGAAGAGAGATTATTTATCTAGATATGAAGGTGTGGCTAAACAAGTTTTAGAAGCATTGTTAGATAAATATGCTGATAAAGGCATTTTGGAATTTGAGAATGAGGATATACTTGATACCCCTCCTTTTAATACAATCGGTAAGCCTCAAAAGATAGTTAAGTTGTTTGGTGGATGGGAGAAATTTGAAAAAGCACTTAAAGATTTAGAAAACGAATTATATGTAGCATAATTTATGGCAGTTAATAATATAATAAAACGATTACAGAATATAATGCGTCAAGACGCAGGTATTAGTGGTGATGCACAGCGTATTGAACAAATGGTCTGGCTATTCTTCCTAAAAGTTTATGATGCACAGGAAGAAACGTGGGAGTATAAAAGTCGCCGTGAAAAAAAGGAATTTAAATCAATTATTCCAGAAGAGCTAAGGTGGAGAAACTGGGCAGTTGATAATGCAGATGGGGAAGCACTTACTGGGGACGCTTTATTGGAATTTGTAAATGCAAGGCTTTTTCCTACCCTTAAGGCCTTACCAGTAAATGAAGATACTCCAAGAGGCAAAACTATAGTGAAAGAAATCTTTTCAGACCTTAACCAGTACATGAAGAATGGAATTTTGCTTCGTCAAGTGGTTAATGTCATAGATGAGATTGATTTTTCAGATGTTGAAGACCGTCATACATTCGGTGATATATATGAAGGCATTTTGAAGGATTTACAATCTGCGGGGAATGCCGGAGAGTTTTATACTCCTCGTGCACTGACTGATTTTATGGTGGAAATACTAAATCCTCAACTAGGAGAGTCTTTTGGAGATTTTACGTCAGGAACGGGAGGCTTTCTTACATCTGCGTTAAATCATTTGTATAAGCAAGTTAAAACGACAAATGATGTTAAGTTATTCCAGACAGCCGTAATAGGGCAAGAATGGAAACCTTTGCCATATCTTTTATCAATCACTAATCTTTTAGTGCATGATATTGAAGCTCCTAATATTATTCATTGTGATTCTTTGGGTACAAGGGTTGGGGATTTTAAAGAATGCGACAAGGTTAATGTTATTGCAATGAATCCACCTTATGGTGGTAGTACTGAAGCGAGCGTTAAAAATAACTTTCCTTCGGATATGCGTAGTAGTGAAACTGCGGATTTATTTATGGTATTGATAATGTACCGTTTGAAAGCCAATGGTCGTGCGGCAGTAATTGTACCTGATGGATTTTTGTTTGGTGTAGACGGTGCGAAGCTTGCAATTAAAACGAAGCTATTAAAAGATTTTAATTTACATACTATTATTCGTTTGCCTGGAAGTATTTTTTCTCCTTATACAAGTATTGCTACAAATATTCTTTTTTTCAATAATGAAAGGGTTGAAGATGCTCCTGATGGGTATTCAACAAAAGAAACTTGGTTTTATCGTCTTGATATGCCTGATGGATATAAGCACTTCTCTAAGACAAAACCAATGAAGTTAGAGCATTGTCAACCAATAAAAGAGTGGTGGAACGATAGGAAAGAGATTGTAAGCCAAGATGGAAATGAGAAATCTCGTTGTTTTTCTGTTCAAGATTTGATTTCGCTTGATTGTAATTTTGATCAATGTAAATTTCCTAAAGATGAGGAAGAAATCTTGCCACCTGCAGAATTGCTTGCTAATTATTTTAAGAAGCGTGCAGCTCTTGATTATGAGATAGATAAAACATTGGCTGAAATACAGAAGCTGCTGGGTATTGAAATCAAACTTGATTAATCCTTATGAATGCTAAGCAATTAAAGAATAGTATACTTCAGTGGGCTATACAGGGAAAACTTGTACCTCAAGACCCTAATGATGAACCTGCATCTGTTTTGTTAGAGAAGATTCGGACAGAGAAAGCTCGCCTTATTAAGGAGGGAAAAATTAAGAAGGATAAGAACGAGTCGTTTATTTTTAGAGGTGATGACAATTCCTATTATGAGAAGTTTCTCGCGACTGGTGAGGTGAAGTGTATTGATGAGGAGATTCCGTTTGAGATACCGCAGGGCTGGGAATGGAGTAGAATGGGAAGTATTGGGGATTGGGGCGCAGGAGCAACCCCAGCAAAGGGTAATACAAGTTATTATGGTGGTAATATTTTATGGCTTAGAACTGGTGAACTCAATAATAGCATTGTGAATGATACAGAGATAAAAATCACAGATAAAGCATTAAAAGAATGTTCGTTAAGAATGAATAAAGCCGGAGATGTATTGATAGCAATGTATGGTGCTACGATTGGTAAGGTGGCTATAGCAGGGTGTGAATTAACAACGAATCAGGCTTGTTGCGCATGTACCCCTATAGGAATCTTTAATTACTACCTTTTTTATTTTCTTATGGGAAGTCAAGTGGATTTCATCAAGAAAGGAGAAGGGGGAGCTCAACCAAATATTTCAAGAGAAAAATTAGTAGCTCACTTAATGCCTATCCCACCTATACAAGAACAACATCGAATAGTTGAGCGTATAAAAGACGTTTTGCCTCTAACTAACAAATATGCACTTTCCCAAATAGCTTTGGATGAACTAAACAGAAGTATTAATGACAAACTTAAAAAGTCAATTCTCCAAGAAGCTATTCAAGGCAAACTCGTACCTCAGATATCAGAGGAAGGCACTGCGCAAGAATTGCTTGAACAGATTAAAACCGAGAAAGAAAAACTTGTCAAAGATGGCAAATTAAAAAAGTCAGCTTTAACAGATTCAGTTATCTTTAAAGGTGACGATAACAAGTATTATGAGCAGGTAGGTAAAGAAATCAAAGAAATAACAGAAGAGATACTCTTTGATTTACCAGACAAATGGCAATGGTGTAGAATTGGAACCATATTCATGCACAACAATGGGAAACAACTCAATAAAGGAAATACCAAAGGTAAATTAATGAAATACGTAACAACATCGAATCTCTATTGGGATGGATTTGTTCTTGATAACCTAAAGGAGATGCCATTTAAAGAAAATGAAATAGAACGCTGTATGGCTGTCAAAGGGGATTTATTGGTTTGCGAAGGTGGAGATATTGGACGATCTTGCATTTGGAATTACGACTTCCCGATAATGCTACAAAACCACATACACAAGTTGCGTCCGTATATTCCGGTATGTACAAAATTCTTCTATTATATTTTCAATCTGTACAATTTGACAGGATTGATAGGAGGCAAAGGCATAGGTATTCAAGGCTTTTCATCCAAGGCTCTACATAATACTCTTGTGCCTTTGCCTCCACTAAAAGAGCAACATCGCATTGTTGCCCAAATAGAAAAACTATTTGAGCAACTGCGATAATTCATTTATTCGTTCTGCTATACGTTGCTGTTCAGCTAAAGGTGGAATACCAATGAACAAGTTGTAGAACAACTCTTTATTGAGGTGCGGTATAGCCGCACCTCTTTTTGAATTTCTCAATTCCTCTTTATAGAACAAGATGAAAGCCAAGATATAAGGTTTCCACATGGCTGAAGAAAGCCATAACTGTTTGAATGTACTCCCCATATACCCATCTTGCGGAACAATGAAAACTTCTCCTGAATTTTCACCATCTACAAGAATGATATTGTCTCCGGCATAGACAAATTTTCCTTTCTCAATAATAGTCGCAGATGATTTTCCACGCAAGTATTTTGCATCCAAACAAATGCCCTTTCCGCTTTTCTTTTTTCCGTCTATTAGTTGGCATATGTCTTTTAATCGTGCCACATACCAACTATTGGGATACTCAAAAGGAAACTCAATTTCAATTGTTTGCCCATTTATCCTCTCATAATACTTGTTATCGTCACCTTTAAAGATAACTGAATCTGTTAAAGCTGACTTTTTTAATTTGCCATCTTTGACAAGTTTTTCTTTCTCGGTTTTAATCTGTTCAAGCAATTCTTGGGCTGTACCTTCCTCTGCAATCTGTGGAACCAACTTGCCTTGAATAGCCTCCTGCAATATGGATTTTTTTAATAAGTATTGGATTTCGACATTTAATTGATTTTGTTCTTCTTGTACTTTTGAATACTTTTCTACCAATGGTAAGGCTTCGGACAACTTTAACGAAATACATTTTTGTTCCTTTAAAGGTGGAATAGGTATCAACAATTTTCTAATAGTCTCCATTGATAGGCTCGGTTGAGCTGTGGATTTCTTGATTGCATTTACTCCTCTTTGTCCACAAGGACTCATTAGCGCAAAAACTGCATAATCTAAAGAAATGCTATCATCAAGTGGTTCTATTTTTGCAACATTAGGAGCTAAGTGGTTTTTTCTTTCAGCAGGAAAAATGCAAGTGTCACCTATACCTGCACCAATAAATGTCATTAACAAACATTTTTTGTTCAAAGCACTTCTTTCTAACTGATTTGACAACATTTCAGAAATAGCTTCATTTTTGTTTTCTTCAAAAAATCCCATACGAACATTTTGAGCACGTACTATTGGAATTGGATTAGATGCTGATAGTGCTTCTTTGGTAAAAAACTTAGTGTATTCAAATCCAGCTAACTTTGTAACGAAAAAAACATTGCCTATTCGTTCCCATTCCCAGCCCTGCGGTATCTCAAACGGAATCTCTTCATCAATACACTTCACCTCACCAGTCGCGAGAAACTTCTCATAATAGGAACTATTGCTATTTTATTATGCTTATCTTATGAGTGATAGTTTAATTGTATTATTAATTAAAAACAATCATGGTAGAAAAATTTGAAACCTTTCTTCGCCAGGGTAATATGGCGGATAATACGATTTCTGCATATCAATATGCAGTAAATGATTTTTATTCTCGTCATAAAGATTTGAATAAAAGAAACTTGTTACTTTACAAAGCGTATTTAATTGAAACCTTTAAGCCTAAAACTGTAAATTTACGAATTCAAGCTTTAAATAAATATCTTGATTTCGTTAATAAAACGCGGCTTCGGCTAAAGTCGGTGAAAGTACAACAACGTTCTTATTTGGAAAATGTGATTAGTAATGCTGATTATATATTTCTGAAAAACAAATTAAAAAAAGAAGAAAATCAGGAATGGTATTTTGTTGTACGTTTTTTGGCTGCTACTGGTGCTCGCGTTAGTGAATTAATACAAATAAAAATAGAGCATGTGAATATTGGTTACTTTGATATTTATACTAAAGGTGGGAAAATTCGCCGTTTGTTTATTCCAAAGAAGCTTAGAGATGAAACAAAGGTTTGGCTAATTGCTATTAATCGTGAAAGTGGTTATCTCTTTCTTAATCGTTTTGGTGAACGAATTACAACAAGAGGGATTTCTCAACAACTAAAGAACTATGCCGAGAAGTATGAACTTAATACTAAAGTTGTTTATCCTCATTCATTTCGACATCGTTTTGCAAAGAATTTTCTAGAAAAATTCAATGATATTTCTTTGTTGGCTGATTTGATGGGGCATGAAAGTATTGAAACTACTCGTATATATTTAAGAAGGACTGCTTTAGAACAGCAGGAAATTGTGGATAAAGTTATTACTTGGTAATAGTTGTGGTTTAGTTAATATTAGCAGTTTACAAATCATTGGTTGCATCTATTGATTTGTAAACTCTATAAATATTTAAGGGAGATATGGTGTTAGTGTGATTTTAATATCTCAATAAGTTTATCTCCAATAATTTTCTTCTCATTACTACCGATAGTGGACAATCTCACCAACGGAATTCCGTACAACTCTAAAATACAATCCTTTTTAATATCGCGTTCTGATTGACTCGTCCCCGATTTATGGAATGTATAACCATCTGTTTCAATAGCCAATACCGGTTGTTTACTCACACGATTATAAATTAGAAAATCAATATGAGTATTTATATTTGCAGCATATTTGCTTTCCTCTTCATTCAATAGAGAATAATCCTGAATCAACATATAGAGTGGTAAATGGCAAATAATATTCAAATGACGCATATTGATATTCTCTTTCAGGATATCCTCGAGTAAGGCGAATGTAAGATTCTCGGAATCGTATTCGGATATTTTCTTGTGTTTCTTCAAATAGGCAATTCGGGCATCTGTATATTGCTCATATAGATAATCGAATATAGAATGAATCTTACTGGTGGAAACAGTGCCATTGTTATATTCGATATAAGCGATCAAATCGCTGATATTGCAGTCTTTGGGTTGTTCGTTTCCCGATACGACTAAATAGAATTGTGACTTAGCCCGCGAAACAGCAACATTGAGCAGGTTGGGGTCGTCAGAAAAGGAAGTGATGACATCGTCGACAGTGGTCATAATGATAGCATCCTTTTCTCTTCCCTGAAACTTATGGACTGTTGCGACATCAATATCCTCTTCAAGTGCGGATTTTACTGCATCTACTTGTTTGTTATATGGAGCTATGACGCCAATTTCATCTGTTTCATAAGATAGATTCGGTAGTACTTCCTCTTTGATAACATCTATTTCTCGTTGATTCATGTGACTGCGGGAATGGTTACCTTTGGCTGTCCGTATGGCACAAATGACATCCTCTTCTCCTTTATCACGTGTCATGATGACGAGATCTCCACCATAAAATTTCTGATTACAGAAGTTGATGATTCGAGGATGGCATCGATAATGTTCCCGTAACAAGGTCTGTGGTACATTCGGAATAACTTTACAGATGGATTGCAAAAAACTCATATTGGCACAATCATATTCCGGCTTAATCAGGCACGCATTAGCGATAAAGTTTAGCTTTTCCTTATTTTCTTCCGTGACCACATTGGGAAGTTGCATGGTGTCACCGACAATGATTGCATTTTTAGCACATGACAAGGCTAAAGCTCCGGTTTCAACGGAAACCTGTGACGCTTCGTCCATAATGATATAATCATATACGGCATCTCGTTGCAGACTGCCTAATGATGAAAAGGTAGTGCTTAATATGATAGGATATTCTTTTTGTACCTCTCGCCAATTATTTTTTAGATCAGGGAGCGTAAAGATGGGCTTGTCATGATTATTGCCATAGGTATGAAATAACTGATTCTTTAGATATTTCATTGATGTATCGGCCATTTGTCTAGCCATTTCTGCTGCATCTTTGTTGGCAAGCTCCTTTTCTAATGTGTCTATTTCAACTTCCAGTTCTGCATACTTTGTTTGGTAGAATAAGATTTGGAAGTCGGCGATAATCAAACTCATCTCCCGTTTATAGAAACCTTTATCGGGGATTTTACAAATCGTTTTGCTCCTGAATTTAAAGAATAACCATTTCAACCGTTGAATAAAAGCTGCTATTCCCCGAAGACTTGATGATTGCTCTTTTTCTGCAAATTGTTGACATTCATTCCATAAATTCAGAAGGTCTGCCGAGTTGGAACTCTTTCGTTGTTGGAGAGTAATTTCTTTTGTTCCGAACTCTTGCAGATAATGTTGCCACTCTATTTTTAAAGCTTGTATTTCCTGTCTTGCCATGGCAAGGCGTTCCTGTTTGGAAAATATGCTTTTTAGTTCTTCTGTCTGATGATGTATCTGATTGAGAAATTGAGGTTGGTTGGCATCTGCATCATGCCATGACTCAAAGTTCTCCGGATATTGTTTTTCCTCTTCTTGAGTTTCGATGAATTTCTCTTTGTTAGCTGTGCTACCAAGCAATGCAACAATGAATCCCATATCGTATTTGGATAACCTCTCAAGTACATTGACGATGGCGGAGTTATTATTAGATACTACCTGAACAGTCTTACCACGCACAAGGATATTGGCAATGATGTTCAGAATCGTTTGTGTCTTTCCGGTTCCCGGAGGTCCTTGCACAACACTTATTTGATTTTCAAAAGCTGCCTGGACTGCTTTTTGCTGGCTTGCATTACAACCGAAAGGAAAAATCAAGGTTGAGGCAGTCCGGGTCTGCATTTTATATTTTTGAGGATTCAGATATACAGCAATAGCTCTGTTGTTTGCGATGAAATGAATCTTTTCATATTGTTTTGCCAATAGCTTCGTTCCGTCATCAGCTTTCAATTCGTTCGCATCGGCAACTTTCTTCAAATATTCGAATATACTTTTCGAACGACTCTCTCCCAAGCATGATTCGATAATTTCTAAGTCCTTTTCTCTGTAATCATACTCTTTACCATTCTGAAAACGAATGTGCCAATAGCTGTGTGATCCGGCCTTGAAAATAGATAAGGCTTTGATGTTTGATAAAGTTCTCCCTTTACTGATTATTTGATAATTATTGGGGTCCGGTTTGTCCGGATCAGTCAGCCAAAGGACATTTTCTTCTTTATAAGTATACGTACTAGGAACATTTCGGAATACTACCTTATAGTTGCCATTATGATTTTGGCAGCTTTCTATTTCGGGAGTCTTGATTTGACCTTTTATAATAATCAGATTTTCGGAAGTATCTATCATAGGCTTGTGTGTAAATATAATAAGTCGTGCAGCTGTTTTTATTTATTATTT
>CDYL01009943.1_pt1 | contig 11389 bp, 10 predicted proteins | sample 557761 | NCBI WGS metagenome assembly CDYL01 (sample SAMEA3182104, study PRJEB8094) | gut metagenome | biome: human; feature: gut; material: Stool; isolation source: human stools | place: Canada | collected 2013-02-12 | reverse complement strand
GGTTGATGGTTACAGCTTGGATGCACAGAAGGACAAGCTTAGGAAATATGCAGAATTTCAGGATATGGAGATTGTCGAAGAATATTCCGATGAAGGGCATTCCGGTAAGAATATAAAAGGTCGTCAGGAATTTATGCGGATGCTGAATGATATCGAAGATGGCAAGGACGGAGTTGATTTCGTCCTTGTATTTAAATTATCCCGATTTGGCAAAAATGCGGCGGATGTGCTCAGCTCTTTACAGCTTATGCAGGATTAAGGTGTGAATCTTATCTGTGTAGAAGATGGAATCAATGGCGTTGCCAATTATTTGAATAATCATGGTTATACCAAGAAATTACGTCAAAACGGAACAATCCCCGGTTTCTCATCCAGTTTTATCAAAAAAATTATTGATAACCCGGTATATATGGGGAAGATAGCATATGGACGCAGGCGTACTGAGAAGAAAACAGGAACCCGTAATGAAACGCATGTAGTGGAGCAATCAGATTTCCATGTTTATGAGGGAGTTCATGAAGCAATTATTGCCGAGGAAGACTGGGAGCTTGCACAGGAAAAGCGTTCAAAAAATAATTATAGGCGTCAAAAAATTCATGATCCGGAACATGCACATATTTTGTCCAGAATATTAAAATGTCCTTGCTGTGGAAAAGGAATGTATGGAAACATTGCCAAAGCAGGGCGAAAAGATAACAAGACCAGATATTACTATTATTGCAAGAATATTTTCATAGAACCGTGGTTTCTGTGAAAGAGTAGTCTTTTTTTTTGCCCTTTTTCATATAGTGTAGAAAAAAGATGAGACAGACAAGGAGGATATGGCCATGGGTCTGATAAAACGAAATATTCACATGGATGGCTGCCGTCATGAAAATAAAACCATTTCACTGGATCAGGATTATAATATTCCGGATATGAAGCCGGATGCCAAAATGATCATACGGGAGCAGGGAGATATTGTAAATCTGGAGTGCCGCAGTATGGGAGAAAAGTTTGGCATAAAGGGGGAGATGTCGTTCCAGATTCTATATACAGCGGAAGAAAACGGACAGCTTGCATGCCTGAGGGGCAGTATTCCCTTTGAAGAAACCCTGGCAGTAAAGATGGGAGAACGGGACGAGGATTACGAAGTGCAGGTCCGTGTGGAAAAATTAAATGTGCGTCTTATTAATTCCCGCAAGACAAACATAACAGCCATTCTGGGGATCGATCTGGTGGATCAGAAGGTCTGTGACAATATGATCTGCGTTGGTGTAGAGCCGGAGGAGGGGCTTCAGATCAAAACCAGAGAAGTAGAAGTCTCGGCCCTGGAGGCGGCCAGAAAGGACACATACCGGGTACGGGAGCAGTGGAGGCTGCCGGGTACCAGGGACAGCATTGGAGAGATCCTGTATTGGGATATCCGGTTAGCAGAACTGGATTACCGCAGTCTGGAGGACGAGATCCAGTTAAATGGCCAGGCAAAGGTTTTTGTGGTATATGCCTCCGAAGGAGAGGATCCTGTGCCTAATATTTACGAAAATACACTGGTTATCGAGGGAAAACTGCCTTGCAGCGGGGCAAAACCGGAAATGGCATCCAGGATCACTTCCGCCATCGTCAGCAAAGATATTGGTGTGGAACAGGATGAGGACGGGGAAAACCGTATGCTGGAAGCAGAACTGGTCCTTGGGTTCAATCTGCGGATCTACAGCAAGGAAAGGATGAATCTGGTAACCGATCTTTACAGTACTGCCATGGAGTGTAAACCAGTGGTGGAGCATGCAGGATTTAAAACGCTGGTCACGGACAATAAGTGTCTGGAGCGGGTGCAGGGGGAGATCGGGATCCCCGGGAAAAAACCACTGCAGATATGGGATGTGTGTGGCACACTGCGGATTGACAATAAGGAGTTAAAAGAGGGCAATCTGGAAGTACAGGGAGTGATACCGGTAAAGATTGTCTACCGCAGAGACGACAGCAGTATGCCTGTCAACATGGCAGAAGGGGTAATCCCATTCCGCTATACCATCGAAGGGGGAGAGTTAAAAGAGGGCTGCCTTATGAACCTGCAAGGGCGGATAGAGCAGATCAGTGCTTCTCTGGCAGGGGATGAGAAAGTCCTGGTCAAAGCAGTGGTGGGCCTGGAACTCATTGCGTTCTGGCCATCTACAGAGCCTATGGTGGTGGATTATGAGTGTGTGCCGAGAGACAGTGAATCCATGAACAGCCAGCCGGGAATGGTAGGATATGTGATGCAGCCCGGGGATACTCTGTGGGATGTGGCAAAAGAATACCACACAACGGTGGATCAGGTGTTGGAGATCAATAAAATGAATGAGGAAGAAGTGGTAAGCGGTGATATGCTTTTAGTCGTACCGAGATAAAAAAGAACCACACCCGGGAAGGAGACTTGTCTCTTCCCGGATGCGGCTTTAAAACCAGTATAAAACCGGTCTGGAAACTAGTTGGCAGCTTCTGTTGCAGCATCCGAACCGCCGTCACGCCAGTTTTGAAGTTTCTGTTTTGCAACGTCAATGGTCTTCTGGCAGATGTCAGGAAGCTTGTCGCCCCATGCCTTGGTGGCCTCATCAAATCCCTTTTCGATGGCAGAGATCATAGCATCTGCTTTGCTGGAATCGCCACCGCTCAATGCCTTGGCCATAGAAACAAGACGATCACTTGTCTGCTCTACGCCCCAGTAACCATCATCGCTGATGTCTTTCTGAGCCTGGATCTTGGTCTGCTCGTCAACCTGGATATCCTTAAACATATCAGAAAGAGAAATATATTTCTTTGCCTGATTGGATAACAGTTTGTTTACCAGATTCTGCAGCTGCTCATTTTTGCTGGACAACTCTTTTTTCATGCTGGCAACAATAGAAGAATAGTCGGTTACTTTGGTGCTGCTGTCCTTAGCAGATGAGGATGGCTCATATACAACGCCGGTATCCGCAGTCTTTTTTGTTTCCGTTTTGGAAGCGGTCTCCCTGGAAAAAGATGTGGATGGATAAGAATTTGAAACTCCACTGGTAATTCCATTTACACTCATTACAAATCCTCCTTTATTGGTCAAAAAAATTTTTGTTCTCTGTTACCTTATATATCGGCGTTTGCGGGGAAAATGATAATACTGGAAAAAAATTCCCTCTTTTATTTTGAAACCAAGTGTTATATAATGGCAAATAGCACCATATATAGTGTATGTGTGCAGGGGATATAACACTATATCGTAATGACAAAAATAAAGGGAAAAGACGAAAACCAGGTAAAAAACAAGAAAAGAGGCAAGGTAAAATGGGATCAGCAAAGAAAATCAGGGTTATCAAACGAAATGGAGAAGAAGTTGCGTTTCATCTGTCAAAGATCGAAAATGCTATCGCAGCAGCCAACAAGGAAGTTGACAGGCTGCACCAGATGAATGACTACCAGGTGAAGGCGGTAGCCGAAAATGTTACAAAACAGATTGAAGCCATGACTCATGCCGTCCATGTAGAGGATATACAGGACATGGTAGAGACCGGTATCATGGAGATGAGGGGATATGAAGTAGCACAAAAGTACGTGCGTTACCGGTACAAGAGGGAACTTACCCGTAAATCCAACACTACTGACAACGGGATCCTGGCACTGATCGATAACATCAACGAGGAAGTAAACCAGGAAAATTCTAACAAAAACCCGGTGATCAACTCTACCCAGAGAGATTATATGGCAGGAGAGGTCAGCAAGGATCTGACCCGCCGTCTGCTGCTTCCAGCGGATATTGTAGAGGCACACGAAAAGGGGATCATTCATTTTCACGATTCGGACTATTTTGCCCAGAGAGAGCATAACTGTGACCTCATTAACCTGGAGGACATGCTTCAGAATGGAACCGTGATCAGCGAGACTATGATCGATACCCCACAGAGCTTTTTCACGGCATGTAATGTGACTACACAGATCGTAGCACAGGTGGCCAGTAACCAGTATGGCGGACAGTCCTTTACTTTGTCCCATCTGGCACCGTTTGTAGATGTCAGCAGGAAAAAGATCCGCAAGCAGGTGCAGGAAGAGAGAGAAGAATGTGGAGAATCGCTGGATCCTGAGATCATTGAAAAGGTAACGGAGAAGAGACTTTTATCCGAGGTGAAAAGCGGAATACAGACCATCCAGTACCAGTTGATCACTTTGATGACTTGTAATGGACAGGCACCTTTTGTGACTATGTTTATGTATCTGGATGAGGTGCCGGAAGGACAGACCAGAGATGATCTGGCTATGATCATTCATGAAGTCCTTGTGCAGCGTATCAAAGGGGTTAAAAATGAAAAAGGCATCTGGATCACACCGGCTTTTCCGAAGCTTATTTATGTACTGGATGAGGATAATATTGACAAGGATTCCAAGTATTGGTATCTGACGGAACTGGCAGCCAAATGTACGGCAAAACGCATGGTGCCGGATTATATTTCTGCCAAGGTAATGCGTGAGTTAAAGTCGGGGGATGTTTATCCATGTATGGGATGCCGTTCTTTCCCGACGGTAGAAGACGGACAGCGTAATCCGGATGGAAGCCACAAATATTACGGCCGTTTTAACCAGGGGGTAGTGACTATCAACCTGGTGGATGTAGCCTGTTCATCGGAGGGAGATAAGGAAAAGTTCTGGAAGATACTGGATGAGCGTCTGGAACTGTGCCACAAAGCACTGAGATTCCGCCACGAAAGATTGCTAGGAACGGTTTCGGATGTAGCACCAATCTTGTGGCAGCATGGGGCACTGGCCCGTTTGAAAAAGGGCGAAAAGATCGATGAACTTTTATACAATGGTTATTCCACGATCTCTCTTGGATATGCCGGATTGTGTGAAATGTGCCACCGGATGGTAGGTACCAGCCATACGACGGAAGAAGGAAAAAAATTCGCCCTCAGTGTGATGCAGCATCTGAATGATAAATGTGCCCAGTGGAGAGAAGCTGAGAACATTGGCTATTCCGTATACGGAACACCGATGGAGTCTACCACTTATAAGTTTGCCAAGTGTCTGCAAAAGCGCTTTGGCGTTATTAAGGGCGTTACGGATAAGAATTACATAACCAACAGTTATCATGTCCATGTGACGGAAAATATAGATGCTTTCAGTAAGCTGAAGTTTGAATCTGAGTTTCAGAAATTGTCCCAAGGGGGAGCCATAAGTTATGTGGAGGTGCCAAATCTGCAGGAAAATACAGACGCGGTGCTGGCCGTGATGCGTTTTATCTATGACAATATTATTTATGCGGAGCTGAATACCAAGAGTGATTACTGTGAACAGTGTGGTTACGACGGCGAGATCAAGATCGTAACGGACGAGAAAGGAAAACTGGTGTGGGAATGTCCATCCTGCGGAAACCGTGACCAGAATACTTTGTTTGTAGCCAGAAGGACCTGTGGATATATAGGAACACAGTTCTGGAATCAGGGAAGAACCCAGGAGATCAAGGACCGGGTACTGCACCTGTAAGAAAAGAAAGAGATATGAAAGACCCCTGAAGGAAATGGATGAGAGTTCCGTTCCATCAGGGGTTTTTGCTTTACCGGTAGAGATCTGTAACAAAGGCAAAGCATTTAAAGGGCAGTTTGCGACAGACTGCTTTGGCGGCTTTGGCTTTGTCCAGATCATCAAAAATACCAAATACAGTAGGGCCGCTGCCACTCATGAGGGAGCCAAGGGCACCTTCCTGCATCATAGTTTCTTTGATCTTTGCAATCTCCGGATGAGCCGGGATTGTGACTGTCTCCAGTACATTACCAAGATTCTGGCACAGTGTTTTTAAGTCTTTTTTCTTCATACAGGTAATCATATAATCAATGTCCGGGTGTGGTGTATTCTCATCTAATACCAGATTGGTGTACACAAAACCGGTGGACACATGGATCCCGGGTTTGCAGATAAGAACATAGCAGTCCGGCATTTTTGGAATGGTGGAAATCTTTTCGCCAATTCCCTCGGAAAGAGCAGTCCCTTTTAAAATACAATAAGGAATATCAGCTCCCAGACGAACGCCTCGTTTCATGAGCTGGCGTTTGCTGAGACCCAATTCGTACAGGTCATTCAGTGCCAGCATACAGGATGCGGCGTCGGTGCTGCCGCCTGCCATACCGGCAGCTACGGGGATCCGTTTATCTAACTGGATATCCAGTCCCCCTTCCAGCTTGTACTCATCCATCAGCAGTTTGGCACTGCGGTAAACCAGGTTGTCCTCATTTACCGGAAGAAATCGCAGATTGGTAGTAAGCCGGATGCCCGGTTTGTCGGATTTTGTCAGTGTCAGCCGGTCAAAAAGCCGGATACTCTGCATGATCATTTTAACCTCGTGATAGCCGTCTTCCCGCCGGCGAAGTACATCCAGGCCGATATTGATCTTGGCCGGTGCATTGATCCAAATAGAATTCATCTGTTCACTCCCCTTTGTAAGTGTTTCGCACAAATTTTTATACTATTATAGCATAGGGGAAAAGGAGTGTGTCAAGTGTTCGCTGGCATTTTTTGTGGTTTCCGTAATGAGGCAGAAAATTTGGCGGTCCGTGGGCCGCTTTCGCTGGTTAAGTGCGTAGCGGTATGAGCACTGCAAATACCAGTGCTTCATACCGACGCACTTAAAACCCACTCCCCGCAGAAATTTTCTGCCTCATTACTGGAATATGAAAAGCGAACAGTAAATACTTGACACGGCTCTTTCGTTTATAGATTGAATATTTTTTTCTGTAGCGGGGATACTACTAAGTACCAAATTTGAAATCGAGGTATTTTTGTATGAAAAAAATCAGTTTTATCATATGTCTCTCTATTTTGACCATCTGTACCATAGCAGGTCTCAGGATCCGCAGGCAGCAGGCTCTTTCCCAGCAGCATATTGCCAGTCAGATCATAAGGCTTCATGTTATTGCTAACAGCGATGAAACGGCGGATCAGACCCTGAAAAAAGAAGTAAAAGACCAGGTTGTCACATATCTTCGGAGCAAGATGAACCAAGCCGCATCCATCCAGGCAGCCCGTCAGGTAATCTGTCAGGAAATGGACGCACTGAAAGAGATTGCTGAAAAGAAAATTAGACAGGAGGGATATGATTATCCCGTGACGGTATCTCTTGGGACTACATATTTTCCTGTAAAAGAATACGGTGATATGGCTTTTCCCGCTGGTGATTACGAGGCACTCCGGGTTCAGATCGGCAAAAGCAAGGGGCGTAACTGGTGGTGTGTCATGTATCCTTCTCTGTGTCTGGTAGACGGCGTATACCAGACCGTGCCGGAAAATTCCAAAGACAAGTTGAAACAAGTTCTTTCCACCAGTGAATATCAGTCCTTAGTAGATGGCGGCGAGGATGTACAATTCCGCCTGCGGTTTTTGGATTGGCTGTTTTAAATGGGCTTGATTTCAGCGCTGGATTGAAAGAACTGTATGTGGTTAGTGTATAATTTTCATTGGCAAAAATAAGTAATTAAAAAGGGAAGAAGGAAATTCTCTCTTCCCAATCATACAGTTTTTCTTTATTATGTTAGTTGCTCAGAAAAACAGATAAAGGAGACTGTATGATGAAATCCATAGTAGACGAAAACTTAGTATCTTTCAAGATGTTGGAGCAAAAAATATATGATTATGTTTGTGAACTTGGTCGCCTGATTACCAAACAGGTCCTTGAATCCTATGATGCCAAGTTGGCAGAAAGCCGTGACAAAAAGATCTATCGTGGAAAAGGAAAGCGGAAAACCAGTATCAAAAATGTGTATGGCGAAGTGGAGTACAGACGAACGGTATATCACACAAAAACCGAACAGGGAGAAAAGGCATATATCTATCTGTTGGATGAAGCCATGCAAATGGATAAAATTGGTCTGATTTCAACCAATCTTGCAGAAAAGATAGCAATGATTGTAACAGAGGCACCTTATCGTGTAGCGGCAGAAACCATCAGCAATACATGCGGACAAACCATCAGTAGTAGTGGTGTCTGGAATATGATGCAGCGGCTGGGAGAGCGGATTGATGAAGAAGAACAGTATGCTGTAAAAGAAATGCATGCAGACCGGGCACAAGGTGAAAAAGTCATTCCGGTACTGTTTGAAGAAATGGATGGTATATGGCTGCACATGCAAAACAGCAATCATAAGAAAATGAAAAAACAGGAAATGAAAGTGTTTTCCATGTATGAAGGCTGGGACAAAGAACAAAAAAAGCGAAGCAGTCTTGTCGAAAAAACAATGTTTGCCGGCATGGAATCCAGTCAGATATTTCATGAGAAAAGAGAGGCATTGATAGAGAAAAAATATAATGCGGATGAAATCCAGCAGAGGATTCTGTTTGTGTCAAGTAATCCTTGCAATCCTTTCAGTATTCCAGTGTTTCATGAGAAAAAGATTTAAAAAGCATGGGTTATAAGTGCGCCGGTATGAGGTGCCTGTATTATAGGCTCCCATACCGCTGCGTGCTTATGTAACGGAAGTGCCCATGCAAATAAACTTTTTCCCATTGAAACACGGAACCTGAAAAAAGTGCCAACGATTACTTGACACAAACGATGAGGCACTTTAGTTTGACACCATAGTGTTTGAATGGTAAAGTAGTAGGAGAGAAAATCACATTAGATTGGAGCACTATGAAGAAGGAAATTAAGATAAAAATAAAAGGAATCCATGAAAGCCCGGAGGGAGAAATTGAACCGGTAGAAGTGATCGCCCTGGGACAGATGTTTGACAAAGACGGATTTTTGTGTATCACTTACGAAGAAGCCATTGATGAAGGTGACGACGGTGTTGTGAGCAGGGTCAGCGGCAATCTTCTAAAGATCCGGGACGATCAGGTAGAGATCATCCGGGAAGGCCCGGCCAAAAGCCATATGGTCTTTGTACAGGGAGAAACTACGACTACTTATTATTACACAATGTACGGAGAGATGGAGATGGGAATACACACAGAGAACATCAATAAGGTGTTGACTCAGAATGGATTTGATCTGTCCATCCGTTACACACTGGAGATGAACCAGACATTTATATCCAAATGTAATGTAGGGATATCCGTAGAAATGAATTCGTAAAAGGAGGAAATGCAGATGACATTTCGTTTTACAAAGATGCATGGAACCGGGAACGATTATGTTTATGTGAATGGTTTTGAGCAGGAGATAGAAAATCCGGGAGAGTTATCCATCCGGATCAGTGACAGGCATTTTGGCATCGGATCCGACGGGCTGATCTTGATCGTGCCATCTAAGGTGGCAGACTGCCGTATGCGCATGTACAATGCAGATGGATCGGAGGGTGCTATGTGTGGCAACGGGATTCGCTGTGTAGCAAAATATGCGTATGAGCATGGAATTGTTCACTCAGACCGGATCACAGTGGAGACCCAGAGCGGTATCAAGACACTGGATCTTACGATAGAAGATGGAAAAGTTACATATGTCAAGGTAAATATGGGCGTGGCGGTACTGGAGCCGGCCCGCATACCGGTAACGGCAGAAGGAGATGATTTTATATCCCAGCCTCTTGTTGTGGATGGAAAGGAATATAAGGCAACCTGTGTTTCCATGGGAAACCCACACTGCGTTATTTTTACCGATCACATTGATGAGATGGATCTGGAGAAGATAGGACCGAAGTTTGAGAACCATCCGATGTTTCCGGACCGTATTAATACAGAGTTTGTGGAAGTGGTAGATGAAAAGACTCTCCGCATGCGGGTGTGGGAACGGGGATCCGGCGAGACGATCTCCTGTGGGACCGGCACTTGCGCAGTAACAGTAGCTGCTGTTTTGAATGGGCTGTGTAAGCGGGAACAGGAAATAGAGATCCAGGTTCGCGGTGGAAAATTGTATGATACTTACAAAGAAAACGGAGAGGTATATATGCGGGGACCGGCGGAGACGGTTTTTGATGGAGAAATGACTATTTAGAGGAGAAGGACAGTAAAAAATGAGATACATCAGCATGGATCAGGCAAAACCGGGCATGATCGTTGGAAAATCCGTATTTAATGAAGAAGGAAAAATCCTTGTAAATTACAAGGTCTGCCTGACCGAAAAACTGATCGGTCAGATGAAAGAAAAGAAACTTCAGGGGTTATACATTAGTGATGAGTTATCAAAAGATATTAACATTGAACCCCTTGTTAGTGAGGAACTGGAGCAGCGTGCAACCCAGGTGCTCCACGACATGGATATTGATGCGGCACTGGAAGTGGCCAGTGATATTACAGAAGAGTTAAGCAGGCACGGAGATATCAATGTGAATCTCGTAAGTCTGCGGACCAGTTCGGATTATACATACAAACATTCATTGAATGTGGCGATTTTGTCTGTTTTGATCGGGATTGGCATGGGAATGCGTCAGAGTGCGCTGAAGGAACTGGCTACAGCGGGACTGCTTCATGATATTGGAAAAGTACAGGTTCCGCCGGAAATTCTGGAAAAGCCGGGACCTTTGACTGAGACAGAATTTGATGTGATCAAGATGCATTCCAAGAATGGATACGAAAAACTGAAAAACAATGTATTAGTCACATCAAAGATAAAAATGGGTGTATACATGCACCATGAAAATATCAATGGAACCGGTTATCCGATGGGACTGGAAGGAGAGCAGATTTACAAATTTGCCCGCATCATCCATGTGGCAGATGTGTATGATGCCATTACCAGCCGGAGAGTGTACAAGAAAGCCCAGTCGCCGAATGAGGCGGTGGATTTTCTGATCCGCAATTCGGGGGCCATGTTTGATCCGGAGTGTGTAAAAGCGTTTGTTACCTATATTCCGGTATATCCAAAAGGACGAAATGTGATCCTGTCAGACGGAGAGGTGGCTGTTGTGGTGGAGAACCGGCAGCAGCATACACTGTACCCGGTTGTACGTTGCCTTTCAAATGGCGAGACGCTGGATCTTTCCCTGCATGAGATTCCGAACCTGAAGATTCTTGGTTTTCAGGATATATAATATAAAAAAGAAACGATGGATTCACTTGAAAGAGTGGTTCATCGTTTCTTTTATGTTACAATCTTATTTTTTCCCGGACATAGATGCCGCTTTCATTTTGGCTTTCTGCCACATACTCATTTTTTCCGGCGGTGCGTCCAGTACATTACGGCCTTTTACGCCCATGATGTAGATACCACTGATGACAACACGCAGTTCCTTTTTGATCGGCAGCTGAGGGAAAATTTTGTCGTCACAGATCAATGACATAACCTTTGGTCCTACTTTTGCTTTTACGATAGGAACTTTGGAACCACGGAGATACTTAGGAGTGCTGTCCAGTACGATCTTAGGAAGTCCGGCATCTTTTAGTTTCATTTTCTTCTTATCTATAACAAGAATCGTAGCAACCTGTGAAGCTGCTTCCATCTGAGCCTGAGACTCATCCTGCTTTTTCTGCATCTTTTTTC
>CDYL01013984.1_pt1 | contig 11394 bp, 9 predicted proteins | sample 557761 | NCBI WGS metagenome assembly CDYL01 (sample SAMEA3182104, study PRJEB8094) | gut metagenome | biome: human; feature: gut; material: Stool; isolation source: human stools | place: Canada | collected 2013-02-12 | reverse complement strand
AAATAAAACACGACAAAACTACTATGCAATCTTCCTGTCATGCCGGGGAGGCATACCTTGCTTGACTTATCTATATTCGCATACACACAAGAAGCTTTATCAGGCGATTTGCACAATAAATAACATACACTTCCGGATTTTGTTCATTGAATTGAGAAGATTTTATATCATAAAATGAGAAGAAAATGAAATAACGTGCTCTTAACGAATTCAAGAGAAACGAAAAAAAACGGCACCCCGATTCACATCGCAGCACCGTCACAACACAAACACAAAATAAAACACGACAAAACTACTATGCAATCTTCCTGTCATGCCGGGGAGGCATACCTTGCTTGACTTATCTATATTCGCATACACACAAGAAGCTTTATCAGGCGATTTGCACAATAAATAACATACACTTCCGGATTTTGTTCATTGAATTGAGAAGATTTTATATCATAAAATGAGAAGAAAATGAAATAACGTGCTCTTAACGAATTCAAGAGAAACGAAAAAAAACGGCACCCCGATTCACATCGCAGCACCGTCACAACACAAACACAAAATAAAACACGACAAAACTACTATGCAATCTTCCTGTTATGCCGGGGAGGCATATTCACTAGCCTATATATATTCGCATACCTACAAGTAGCCATCAGGCGATTTGCATATATAAAACATTCAGATTTTTATTTTGTTCACGAAAGGAGAAGCAAAAATGTTATTTCTTCTCCTTGTAATCTTTCAGGAAGCCTTCCATCAGCCATTTTGCGAGTGCCTGACGATTGGAATTTATCACCAACCGACGCTGATCGAACGTATTCTGGATATTGCCCAACTCCACAAAAACGGAAGCGGGAGTGGTATGGGAAAGCACGTATAAGTTGCGCCCGCTCACTGTGCCGGAAAAACCCCGATTAGGCTGATGCTTATCATATTTTGACTCAAACGTATCTTTCATATTATTCGCCAATCGTTTGCTGTCTCCTTTTTTATTCGAATAATAGAAAAAGACATCCGTTTGTTTTCCCTTACTACGGCTATCGATATGAATAAAAATCGCCCTGCAATAAGAGTGATTCTTACGGTCTTTCCGGTAAAGGGCATTTATTTTATCACACCGTTGCTGAAGGCGTTGCACTTGATTTAAAGGAATTGCATCCCCCATACAAGTCTCACGTTTACTGTTCGACAGATACGAATCATCCCGAATACCATCTTTGGCATCTTGAATGATGATATGCACTTCGGCTCCTTCCTGCATCAGGTTACGTGCCAGACGGAGTGCAATATCATAAGCGTATTCATCTTCATGCAGTTCGTATCTACCCACTTTTCCAATAGCTCCCGGATCGGGACCTCCGTGTCCACTGACCACATAGAAACAAGCACCGGCAAGACGGTTGGAAGTGACTTTCACATTAGCCAGTTGCTTTCCAAACAGAGGCCCATTGATGGTGGTTCCTATTTTTGTCGATTTAGCTTTTAAAGATGGTTGCTTTGTCCCGGCGCCTTCGGAAGTTGTGTTCTTGGCACCCGTATTTTTGGCAGGAGTAGTCTTGGCAGAAGTAGTTGTCGATTTCTTTACCGGAGGAATAACATAAGTCACGCCTACTTTAAGCACATTATTCTTTCCCAGCTTCTGCTTATTCAACTCTATAAAATCGTCGTAATACTTCTTCGGAGAACGGTTGTGCCTCAACAGAAAAGAAGAGATGCCCTCACCCGCCTTCGGAGTTGCCTTCTGCTGCGCCCAAAGAGTTGTGCCCGAAAAAAGAAAAGCTAAGAATAAAAGAATATAGAGTTTATTTTTCATAACTACATTAACTATCTCCTTCGCAAGAGTTATCATTTCACTCATAAACAGGGCAAAAATACAATTATTTTCCCTACTTTTGCAGCATTAAAACATTTTTTGAAATAAAACATTAAAACCCGATAACATTATGGCAAAACAATTCAAACCGGAAACCCTGTGTGTACAGGCTGGATGGACGCCTAAAAAAGGCGAACCACGCGTATTGCCCATCTATCAAAGTACAACTTTCAAATACGATACCAGCGAGCAAATGGCCCGCCTGTTCGATTTGGAAGACAGTGGTTACTTTTATACCCGCCTGCAAAATCCAACGAATGACGCCGTTGCCGCCAAAATCGCCGCTCTTGAAGGTGGTGTAGCCGCTATGCTGACTTCCAGCGGTCAGGCTGCCAACTTCTATGCCATTTTTAATATCTGCCAGGCAGGAGATCACTTCGTTTGTTCTTCCGCTATTTATGGAGGCACGTTCAACCTGTTCGGAGTGACGATGAAGAAACTAGGCATCGATGTGACTTTCGTAAATCCGGATGCCAGCGAAGAAGAAATTTCTGCTGCTTTCAAACCGAATACAAAGGCTTTGTTTGGCGAAACAATTTCCAATCCTTCTTTGGAAGTACTGGATATTGAAAAGTTCGCACGTATCGCACACAGTCACGGGGTCCCCTTGATTGTTGACAACACCTTCCCTACTCCTATCAACTGTCGCCCGTTTGAATGGGGAGCTGACATCGTAGTTCATTCTACCACCAAATATATGGACGGACACGCTACAAGCGTAGGTGGCTGTATTGTAGATAGCGGTAATTTTGACTGGGATGCTCACGCAGAAAAATTCCCGGGACTTTGTACTCCGGACGAGTCTTACCACGGGCTGACTTACACGAAAGCATTCGGCAAAGGTGCCTACATCACCAAAGCAACTGCGCAACTGATGCGTGACCTCGGCAGCATCCAAAGCCCGCAAAACTCTTTCTTATTGAATCTGGGACTTGAGACACTGCACTTACGTATGCCTCAACACTGCCGTAACGCACAGAAAGTGGCCGAATATCTTTCTAAAAATGAGAAAGTAGCTTGGGTAAACTACTGTGGTCTGCCGGACAACAAATATTACAGCCTGGCACAGAAATATATGCCGAACGGTTCTTGCGGAGTCATCTCCTTTGGTCTGAAAGGCGGACGTGATGTGTCTATCAAGTTTATGGACTCACTGGAATTCATCGCTATCGTTACTCACGTAGCCGATGCACGCAGTTGCGTGCTCCATCCGGCAAGCCATACTCACCGCCAGTTGACGGATGAGCAACTGATGGAAGCCGGTGTACGTCCGGACCTGATCCGCCTATCGGTAGGTATCGAAAATGCGGATGATATCATTGCTGATATCGAACAGGCTTTGAACGCATAACAATACCGTAAAGGTATCAAATACTAAGAAAAGGCACGGGAATGAAAGATTTTCCGTGCCTTTTTATCTTCACACAAAAAGAATATTAATTTCGAAGAAAATCATTTCAAATGTGAACCGATAAATCCTCCCGGATGTTTATCTTTGCAGGGAACCAAATTCTGTAGAGATATGAAAAAGAATCTATTAGTAGCATTCGTATTATGCCTTTCTTACGGATTTTCTTATTCCCATTCGTTTGATAAACCAATTAATCAGACAGCAAAGATGTCAAACTTTGAAATGGATTCGTTTACCACCAAGAATGGTAAAAGCTTGAAGATCACTTTCTTCAAACATGCCAGCTTATTACTGGACTATGCAGGACAAAAAATATTCATTGATCCTGTTTCCGATTATGCCGACTATACACAACAGCCAAAGGCGGATTTCATTTTGATTACGCATGAACATGGCGACCATTTCGATACCAAAGCAATAGCAGCTATCGAAACAAACCAGACCAAAATTATAGCTAATCCTAATTGCCGGAAAATGCTGAATAGAGGACAAGAGATGAAGAACGGTGATGTGCTTCAACTCGCCAAAGATATCAAACTGGAAGCCGTACCCGCCTATAATACGACTCCCGGCAGGGATAAATTTCATCCCAAAGGACGTGACAACGGATATATTCTGACTTTAGGAGGAACTCGTATTTATATTGCCGGAGATACGGAGGATATTCCGGAACTAAACCAGGTGAAAGATATTGATATCGCTTTTCTGCCGGTTAACCAACCATATACCATGACACCGGAACAAGCGATACGGGCAGCCAAAATCATCAAGCCACGTGTTTTGTACCCTTATCATTACGGAGAAACAGATATCCATAAAGTAAAAGACGGATTGAAAAATGAGACAGGCACAGAAGTACGTATCCGGGCTTTGCAATAAGATATACGTAAACAATCAGAAAGTGGCTGAAAATATATTCACCTGAATATCCGAAAGGACCTTGAATAAAGTGCACCCCAAAAGTTAGATCTAAAACTTTTGGGGTGCACTTTAATATCTCAATAAGAATGATTTTCGCTTCAAGGGCTTTCCAAACATTCAGTCCCTTATAAAGAGCTTTTCCTTTTTTAATCAGTTACTTCCAATCACACAGCCTCGGCAGACAAACTGGAAATCACTGTATCCACCCAATATACAACTGTTCTATCCGCCGGCAAAACTCCTTCCAGATAAGGTGAATCGGATACCTCCTCCAACCATGCCGTAGTAATCGGTCCTCTTTCTCTTGTAGAACTTTGAGTTCCTAAATACGGACTAAAATTAAAAAACGTGTGTTGTTGCTCTACATTATTTTTATCTATATATGTAAAGACAAAAGCCTTTTTCTGTTTTCCACCCAATGAAGCCCACTCTATCCGGTATGTTCCTTCAACAAGAATTTGCTCATCCTCTGTCTTATAAATGAATTTCCCTCCTGTTCCTTCTTCAGATAAATGATATACATCATCCGGCCGCAAAATACAGATATCTCCTTTATTTATAAAAGAATAAGGAGCCATTGCCACATTTACTTTTTCCTGCAACTCGCTTTCCGAATCCAATGACAACATATCTTCACTGGGTCTGGAAACCTGAAATTCAGGTTGGTCGACGCACATAAATGTCAATACGCCATAAGAAACAGTCACAGGCAGGGTGACATAATTACCATCCTTATCAGTAACGGTAACCGTTACTTTCCCTTTTTTACCATGCGAACTAAGCCATAATCGGTTGTCGATGACTGTTGCTGTCACAATTGTTTCATCGGAGCTTTGTGCAGAGTAGCCACCTTTTCCATTGGCTATCCCGATATTCTCCGCTTCCCATCCGTTAAGATACAAGACTGTAGAAGAAACAGTGTTTGTACAAGTTCCTGTTTCGTCAACCAGTTCGGAACCACTAAATAAGATAATCTCTGCATCATCTTGACAGGCTGATACACAAAAAGCCATAACAGAAAGAAGAAAGAAGCCTAATAAAGTTTTTGTTTTCATATTTTCAGTGGTATGGTTAAATCCCGGCATATGCCATTGTTTTGCAAAGATATAAAGTATTTGTAAAAAACACTATCTTTGTATGAAAAGTTACCAATAGTACAGATCCACTAGATTCTTCCATACAGTGTAAGTTATATGAGATATACAACAAAAGGTCATTGAAAAGGACGTTCCCGGGGGAAAAAGGGAATGGGAAATACGGGAACGTCCTCAAAACATAACAATACAGAAATATGGACTTTCACAAGGGCGCATTTCTGTCTCTCTTATGCAACATTCCCTTCTATAAAAATATGGAGGAAATATCTGGAGAGGATATCATTATGTGGGAAATTTAGTTTATAGTCTTAAAAGCAATCTGATTGCATCAAAGTGATGAACGATAGGCAGTCCGAATATATTCTCCTACTGCATTGTCATCATTGATTTCTATGTATTTTTTCAATAAATCCGCAAATCCGGATTTTATCTGTTCCGTTTGCTTGTTCTCGCAGGCTGTAGAATATTCATCAACAGCCATGAGAAAATCCTGCATTCGTTCATTCAGCATTGTTCCTCCTGTACAAACCACATCGGAAATATAGGCTTGGATACTACCATTTTCTATGACAACAGGGAGGCGGTATTCCAGTCCCGATTTGTTGGCACGAATAGAAAGCACTTTTACTACGGGCGACACAATAGTCACCGTATCGGAAAAATCAAACTTTCCGTGGATTATTTCTGCACTATCTACCGGCTGCCCGTTCGAAACATCTTTCATATAAACCATTTTTCCTTCGAATTCGGGCAAAGGTGCACTGCCGTTAATCTCGTAACCTTTTATCTGATGCCCGGTGCAAGCCACTATCAGACATATTCCCGGAAGAAAAGATAAAAGTTTCACATATCTGTTCATTAAGCTCTTCATTCTTCTTTAAAAAAGAAAAGCCGTCCGCACTATCAGCAGAACGGCTTTCTCTTTTCATTCATACATTTGTATAATCATTCATCCTTAGAATCTGAATCCCAGTTTCACTACAGGCATTTCAAATATTTTGATATTGTGGTGACTGGCGTTATATTTATCAAATCCTTTCGGGCAAATCTGTATCAAGTCATAGCGGTAAGCCAGAGGGTGCATTTCGAAACCGAAAACAAAACCTTTGGCAATGCTATACTCAATACCTGCTACGGCAGCTACTTTGAAACCGTACATCTGACCGGCTTTACTTCCGGAAACATAGACCTGTGACGGAAGTTCTTCCGAGTCGTCACTATCCTTGTAGGTGTCTCCGGTGTATGGTTCGGTCGTTTCAATGCGTGCCATCTGGAAGCCGAGTGCGCCTCCGAGATATGGATGAATACGTTCGTTGCGAGTCTTGAAATAGTAGTTGGAACCGACAGATACATACCAGTTGTTGGTCATCTGCGCATTGATATAACTTTGCGCAGGGATAATCATGTCAGGTACACTGTTGTCTCCTTCTACATAGTCTTTCTTAGGAGTGAGGCTAACGTTCATGCTGAACTGGAAATTTACATCCCAATTGTCAGACACGAAATACTTACCTTCAATTCCGGCTATATTGACCAGACTATTATTATTCAGACTCCCGATGTTCAGATAGCGGTTCAGATCGCCGGAGTTATCCTTCCCTCCATTGGGAAGTCCGACTACTCCTCCGTCATTGGAGAACTTAGGAAGCAGATAAGAGGTGTTCTCGTTAAAGAACTTTCCGCTACCAAGCAGGACTGAAACCTGCCACTGTCCTTTTTTCGGGGCAAACGACGCATCATCACTGCTGCTGTAACGCTGCGCCATTGAAGGCGCAGCTGTCATACAGGTCAGCAAAAGTAATGTGCATAGTTTTTTTATCATCTTGTTACTTTTACGTAGTTAGGGAATTATTTCAAGAAGATAGCAAGAAGTGCTTTCAATTGAGCGCTTGCAGCATCATAGTCTGCCTTGGCAGCATCATATTCAGCCTGTTTTACTTTGATCTTTTCCTGGATACTTGCCAATGATTCAGTAATATAATCTGTATCAGTATAAGTACCTGCCGCTAATTTCTCTATATTTCTCTTAGCTTTAGCAACATCGGCCTTAGCGGCAGTAACATTTGCCAAAGCAATCATATGTTCTTGCTTAACCAAATTCTTGATAGCCTCCAAAGAACCTAAATCACCATTAGTAAAGTTATTATTCAAATAAACAGTGATTTCCGTTTCAATCTTACCTTTGATAATTTCATTATTGCCGTATTCTTTTTGTACTGTTGCAATATTATCATTTACTTCTTTAAAGACTTTATCATAAGCAGCCTGGGCTTCGTCGTTAGCTTTCTTAGCTTTATCTACAGCATCCGCCAAAGCAGTATTTGCTTTATCTTGAGCAGCCTGTTCTACAGCTTTTTGAGCAGTAAATGCTTCTTTCAAAGCTTTGTAAGTTTCTACCTGATCAATTATAGCTTGTAGACTAGCCGTTTCTGCTGTTGCCCAAATCATCTTACCAAGAGAACCATAATTACCATTCTTCAAAGCGTCTACATGATTACCACCAGCCGCAGCTATTACTTCGTCCTTAGATACTAGCAATCTTCTTGGATTATTACCTGAATTGAAATTATCGCTAAATACAGTAGAAGAAGCAGATTTCCACTTTTCCAATGGAGTCTTTACACTGGAGTCTTGCTCTACATCTATTAATTTTCCAATATTTTCTTTACTAATTTCATTTGCAGTAGCGATGTCACCAGCATCCCAAGTGATAAAGCCTAAATCTACTCCAACAACTTTCTTAAAGTTATCAGCGTCTGCTATCAGCCAAGCAGAGATTTTTTTCGTATCACTTCCTTTTGTCGCAGTTGCCTTAGTAACTTGTGCTTCTTTAGCCAATGCATCCTTATAGTATGCAACTAAAGCCGTAGCTACAGCATCAATATTAGCTTCTTTTTTTCTATCTTCCGGTTTAAGTCCATTATATTTCTTTATTGCAGCATTAGCGGCTACCTCTGATTTCTCCAATTCTATTTTCAGACTTTCATCATAAGCTGCCATTGCATCTTCCCATGCTTTATAATCTTTAGCATAGTTCTCTTCAGCTTCTTTTTGTGCTGCAAGAGCTGTAGCCAATTGTGGTTTGGCCCATTCTATATTTTCCAAATCAACACCTTTAGTAGCCTTATCAATTAGCTTAACCCAACCATCAATCTGACTTTGTGCTTCAGTAATTTGTATACCTTTAGCATAGGCAAAAGTACCAGTATTAGAATTATAACCAGCAACAGTTGTTCCACCAGATATTGCATCATTCAATCCTTTCTTTACACTTTCAGCCTCCACTTTCTTAGAATAAGCTGCAGCTGTTTTAGCTTTGTTCTTGTTAGAGTTCTGGTTATTTTTAGCAGTCTCCAACTTATTGCTAGTAGCATCCAAGTCAGATATCAGTTTAGGATTAGCAACTTCCAACTTGCCTTTTTCAATATTATACTGTTGTTCCTTGACTTTTGCAGCAGCAATTTCTTCTTCCAGCTTCTTGACTTCTGCTTCCCAATCTGCAACAGTAGTATACTCATTATCCAAGATAGCTTTCAAGTTATCAGCATACTTCTGCGTCATTTCTAAAGCAAATTCTGCATTTTTCAATGCATTATCCAAAACCGCTTCTAAATTATTATCAGCTACTATATCAGAATAGTTAGCTAATTGCTCCTGAAGTTTTTTCAAGCTACCGGCTTTATAGCCATCCGCAGACTGGGTAGGATCTTCAGTAATAAGATAAACATAATACTTAGTCGTAGAAGAATTAGTCTCCGTGCTTTCATCCGGATTTGTAGTAGTAGTGGAATTCGCAACTTCCGATGACAGAATTCTTTTGATAACAGTTGTTGAATATCCATACATTGCCTTGTCCATTGCTTGTTTTGCATAGGCGACTTGCGCTTGTACACCATTCAAACGAGCTTGTTCTTCATCTGTCAGCAACAACTTGGAAGCTTCAATCTGTTCCATAGCTTGCTTGTAAGCTTCCTGTGCTTTAGCAGTGGCAGTTTCGGCAAGAAGCATTTTTTCCTTATACTGCTCAACAATCAATGCCTTTTCATTTTCCCACTTAGTTTTGTCAGCTTCCGCTTTTGCAATGGCAGCTTCCGCTTCTGCTTTTGCTTGTGCAGTAGCAGCTTCTTCCTTTTCAATCAGGAGTTGCTTCAACTGAATATCCAGTTCATGCAACTGCAAATCAATTTCTGCAGATTTATTCTGAAGTGCCAAACCTGCATTAACTAACTCTTGCTCTGCAACCTGTGCTTTTCTCAATTCAGCCTCTACAAGCTCAACTGCAGCTTGAGCTTTGATAAAATCAGACTTTGCTCCCCTAAGTTCTGCAATGCCTTCCGGTTCATCGGTATCAATACATCCCGTGAATGTCGCTGTCGTACCTGCCATGAGCAAGGTTGCGACTAAATACGTCCATTTTCTCATAAAAGTAAATTAAATGTTATACAATTAATAAATAAAAAATTTGTTTGTACTAATTCATGATTTATTTCGCTTCACTCCCCCTCTTCCCGTTACTTTGTAGGTAACGGGAAAACCCTTGTGCCTGCTCTTTTGGAGTAGTCTATACTAGAAAATAATACGATATATGACGAATCTTCTTACCCCTGCTTATGAGAAAAAGTAGAGGGGCGGGAAATCTATTGCAAAATTTAGACGTTAACAAAGCTCTAAGACAAAGAATCCACGTGTTCTTCTGTGTTTATTCCTATTTTGAGTAGTTTATTAGAAAAAATGTACGATTTTGTTTGGATGTTTTAAGAAATATGCTCATATTTGCAGCGTCTTTTCTTCCCGTTACCTACAAAGTAACAGCACTATCAATCAGCTACTTGCCACAAATATAGTTCCTTTTCAGCGAAGATAGAATCGTCACATTCGCTTCATCTATTTTCTTATTCTTAAAAGGTTTTAGATAAGTCTCTGTGACGATAATGGATGAATGTCCCATCGCCTCTGAAATAATGCCTGGATGTATCTCGCAATAATATGCCATTGTAGCCCAAGTATGCCGAGCCGTATATGAGCTTAAATCAGAAGTCAATGCAAGTACTTGTTTCAGCAACAGAAGCTGATAGTTAAAATTACGCAAAGCTATCTGATATTCCCTGTAGGTAGCTTCGGTACTCTCTCCGCCAGTCAGTATGGGAAAAAGATAAGGAGAAGCAGAATCGGTGTTCATATACTTTTTTATTAGTTTCATAGTTTCCGGCAGAAGCGTCACAGTTAGAAGCCGCCCGGTTTTTCTACGACGATAAGTAAGCACATTCCCCACCATATCCTGCTTTTTAAGATAGGCAAGATCTACAAACGGCATACCACGAAGCATGAACATTAAGAAAAAGTACGCGCGCGTACGTTGTAATTCTTCCCTTCCCTGATGAATTTGTTTGGGAAGCTCTTTCATCAATCGTTCCATATCCTCCTTTTCCAGTGCACGCTTTCTGTCAGCACGCGTTCCTGTATAAACATACCGGAAATGATGCGGTATATAAGATGCCATACGACGGTCAACCGCGCGGTTGTACACCGCCCTCAATGTACGCATATAGGTTGAAACCGTGTTCCAACTACAATCCTTTTCCCGCAAATACGTTTCAAAACTTTTAAGAAACTCCTGATTCACTTTCTTGAATGACAGATTCCTGCTCCCGTTAAATGCAATGATAGCATTCATGCTACTCCTGTAAACATGAGCAGTTCCATAATTCCCACTTTTTCGAAGCCCTTCAGCTACTTCCTTCATAAATGAAATCAAATTCCCCATTTTTATTAATGCGAATCAGTAGTTGAACTCTGATTCCTTGTTTTAGAAAATTAGATAAATGAATGCGATGGCAATTTTGCCCATCGTATGTACTAAAAGTCCAGATGTAGATCTGACTTTCATCGCTCTTTGAATATTTGTTTTTTCATTCAGCCAGTTGAAAAAAGATTCTATCGGTTGTCTGACCTTTGATACTGCAGTTGAAAACAGGTCTCTGCCCGCTTTCTCTCTTTGAGTAATAATAGGCTCCTCTCCCTTTATTGCTTTAACGGGAGTCATCATGGTTACCCCTTGTTCCTGCTGTTTGTTTCCCCAGAACGAGAAGTCTGAGTATATC
>CDYL01027302.1_pt1 | contig 11754 bp, 10 predicted proteins | sample 557761 | NCBI WGS metagenome assembly CDYL01 (sample SAMEA3182104, study PRJEB8094) | gut metagenome | biome: human; feature: gut; material: Stool; isolation source: human stools | place: Canada | collected 2013-02-12 | reverse complement strand
TAGATAGATACTGCGTCCATCCAGCCTGATACAATACCCTGTATTACAAGTGACACAACACAGCCAGCCACTGCAATAATTCCAACAGATGCAACACGGTTAAGCTTAAGCTTCTCCTGAATAGTTGCAACCGGAGCTTCATACAGATTAACAAGTGAGCTCATGCCGGCAAACAGAACACATACATAGAATACGTTTCCTCCTTTTACACATGATCTGATAGAAATATAATTCTTATTATCCATCACTTCTTCCTCCAATTCCGATATTCCCCAGTAGTAACTCTTCCATCCATTGGTTTCTCCGCATCTGCGGGAATTGCCAAGGCTTTACCGAACTTAACCGTACCTTCAATCTTTCCGTCGTTACATAGTGTCTGCACCCAACGTACTGATACGCCCCACTTCTCTGCTATTTCTTTTACTGTTAAATAATCTTTCATAAAATCCTCACAATAAAAAAACACTACCAAACATATAAGCTGGTAGTGTAATATCCATCGTTGCAACTGACTACCATTTTACAGGCTCTTGAGTTTTGCGTCACAAGCTTTCACTTGCTTTGCCACATTAATTTTCATCTTCCTCTAAGTGAATACATCGCGTTTCTATTTCCCTCATTCATACCTCCATTTCCGGCAAATACTAAATAATTCTTCTATAAAGTAAAATAAGCCTCCAGACTTTTATCTCATATATTTCCTAGCAAGTTTGTATGTTCTCTTGCTGATTCATATATTAACAAAAGCTGGAGGCTTGTATAATGCTTAATTTCTTTGACTGATTATAAGTTTTTCTTATAACTACTTAACAAGGTATCCACCATCTACTGGAATAACTGCTCCATTAAGATAGTCACTTGCTGCTGATGAGAGGAATAATACTGGTCCCTTCATATCTTCTGGTGTTCCCCAACGACCTGCAGGAATTCTCTCTGTACATTCATCCTTTCTTGCCTGTGTCATATTAGCACACATTTCTGTATCCATATATCCAGGTGCAATCACATTACAGCAGATATTATGGTCAGCACAGTCTGATGCAATACTCTTGCTTAACTGAGTAACAGCACCCTTTGCTGCTGTATATGCAGGAACTGTTGTACCACCAAAGAATGATGACATTGAACCAATATTAATAATTTTACCAACTGTATCCTGATCCTTCATTACCTGTATTGCCTTCTGGCACATAAACCATACATGATTTAAGTTAACATCTATAACAAGATTCCACATTTCTTCTGGGAATTCCCATGGTTCATATCTTCTCTGGATTCCAGCTGCTGGAATAAGAACGTCTAACTTTCCGCCAAGAATCTTCATAGCTTCATCAAACATTCTGTCAACCTCTTCCTTCTTAGAAAGGTTACCAGCTACAGCATGAGCCTTGTAGCCCATTTCATTATACTGCTTTACTACTTCCTTTAACTTTTCTTCCTGTAAATCCATTAAAACAACTTCTGCACCATTTTCAAGAAGTCCCTCTGCCATTCCTCTTGATAAGCCCTGAGCTCCTCCTGTAACGATACAACGCTTTCCTTCAACACTAAATGCTTTTTTGTAATCATAAGCCATGATTCATTTCCTCCTAAAAATTTATTTATATTTTAATTAATAATTAACTCTTTTACTTATAAAAAGAAAGTACTTAACTGTGGAATAAACACAATTGCAAAAAATACCATAACGTATCCGATGAAGAATGGAATCTCTCCCTTAGCAATCTCTCCCATTTTTAACTTTGAAACACTTGCCGCTGAGAAGATATTTACAGCAACTGGTGGTGTCATTGTTCCAATTACATTAGATATTGATACAATCATTCCAAAATGAATTGCATTTACCCCAAGACCTGCTGCTATAGGCCATAAAACAGGAACAAGTAATACACAGGTTGCAATACCCTCCAAAAATGTACCAAACAATAAAAGTATAACAGCAATAATGAAACAGAAAAGTGGTTTTGAAAGATGTAAACCAACTATTGCATTAACAAGCTCTGTTGAAATTCCTGAAAATGTAAAGAGCCATGAAAATGCTGTTGAAGTTGCTATAATAAATAACATCATTGCACTGCCTTTTCCTGAATCAAGAATAATAGCTGCCAAATCCTTCATATTTATTTCTTTATATACAAATACACCAACTATCAATGAATAAACAACTGCTACTGCTGCCGACTCTGTCGGAGTTAAAAGACCTGAATATATTCCACCAAGAATAATTACAGGAAGTAATATAGCTGGTATAGCCTCTACGAATGACTTTGCCAAATCCTTAAAGGTTGTTTTCTGCTCATTCTTTGGCCATTTTTCTTTGTGTGACAAATAAATACATAACACCAAAAGCACAACTGCAATCATAACACCTGCAACAAGACCGCCCTTAAACATATCTCCTACAGAGCTGTTAGTAATTGTACAATAGATTACCATAATGATACTAGGAGGAATAATTGGACCAAGACCTCCTGCAACTGTAAGAAGTCCCGCACATCTCTCCTTTGGATAACCAAGTTTAACCATTTCAGGGTAAAGCATTGAACCAATGGCAATAACTGTTGCCGGCGCTGAACCAGACAATGCTGCAAAAAATGCACATGCCAGAATCATTGCATAACACATACCACCTCTGACATTTCCAATAATTCTGTTAGCAAAATCAACAAGTCTTCTTGAAATTCCGCCCTTTGTCATAAGATTTCCTGCCAGTACAAAAAATGGAATAGCCATAATAGATACTGAATCAAGAGCTGTAAACATTCTCTGCCCAACAACTGCCAGTGGAACATCAAAAGTGAGCATAGATAACATAGTGGCAGCGCCAAGGGATATGGAAATTGGAACACCAATAATTAAAAGCAGTGCCATCGCGCCAAATAAAACTATTGCTGTTGTCATACACTTGCCTCCTTTTCTCCTGTGAATAATTTGATAACCATATTAACTAATGTGCTTACCTGCACAATACTTATAATCGCAAAACTGAATGTAATCGCAAAATAAGGAACAATCATTGGAAGTCCTAATCCTGGTGAAACCTGATTTGAAACACTCTGCATCCATAAAAGCTTAAATGATGTTACAAATACAGTTACTGCAAATGCACATACAACCGCCTTTGCTATTATTTCTACAACATTTTTAAAAGTTCCCTTAAGCTTGTCTGTCAAAGCTGTAACCGCAATCTGCGTACCATCTCTTAAACCAATTTCCGCAGCCAGCAATGCCATATATATCATACAATATCTTGATAATTCTTCTAACCATGAGATTCCAAGATGGAAAATATTTCTATTTAACACCTGTACAAAGGAAGCTATAACCATGATAATAAATGTTCCAATCAAAACACCATTTTCAATTTTCTGAAAATATCCTAATGCCTTTTTCAACCTTTCTTCCCCCTTTCAATTGCATCAAGCCATTCCTGTGGTAAAGATGATTTATAGCTTTCCATAGCAGGTACTACCTTTGCCTTTAATTCATCCCTATCAATTTCATAGAATGTAACACCAAGCTCCTTAAGCTTTGTCTCTGCTTCTTCATTGGCCTCAACTAAGTACTGTCTCTGTTTATCACAGCCTCTCTTTACCGCTTCCGTAAATGTTTCCTTTAAATCATCAGGAATCTTATTCCAGGCTTTATCTGAAAGTCCAACTCCCATAAATACAAACAGATGATTAGTGTATGTAATATTCTTTGTTACTTCATAAAACTTATTGGCAAGAACGTCAGATATGGAATTTTCTGCCGCATCAATTGTCTTCTGCTGAAGACCTGTAAATACATCACCTGATGCCATAGGTGTTGCCATTGCACCTAAATTATTGAAAAGTGCCATATGCATTGAATTTTCCATTGTTCTAATTTTCAAGCCTCTAAAATCATCAATTGTTTCTACTGGACGATTAGAGAATACATTTCTAAAACCAGATTCCATCCAGCCTACAACATGAATGCCCTGTACTTCTGCCTTCTTAGCAATCAGCTCACCGAGCTCTCCATCAATAACATTGTGGGCTTCCTCTGCATTTTCAAAAAGGAATGGCTGATCAAGCACCTTCATTTCAGGAATGAATGAACTCATTACCGCATTAGCTGCATAAAACATATCAATTGAGCCAAGCTGTGCACCTTCATACAAATCTCTTTCATTTCCAAGCTGACCACTTGGATAAATCTTAATATCAATTTTGCCATTAGTTGCTTCACGTACCTCGTCGGCAATAGCAACACAACCCTTATAATAGTTAGTCGTATCCGAATTAACTATTCCGAACTTTAGATGGATTACTCCATCAGCTGAAGCTCCACCTGCCTGACATCCAGTTAGTAATGATGATGTCAGTAAGCTCATTATAATAATTAACGCCCCAAATTTCTTTTTCATCTGTTAACCTCTTTCCGCATGTTTATTTTATTTCATATATCCGCCCTTCATAGGTGATACCGCATGTTTTGAATAAATGTTCAGACATCCTGATTTATACTTTTCTTCCTTTGGTTTCCACTTGCTCTTTCTTTCTGAAAGAACTTTGTCAACCTCTTCTTTGCTGCATTCCTTTCCATTAATTCCAACAATTTCGAGGATTCTCTCTGGAATATCTATTTTTATCAAATCGCCCTCCTCAAGAAGTGCAATAGGTCCACCAGCTGCTGCCTCAGGTGATACATGTCCAATAGCTGGTCCCTTTGATGCTCCTGAAAATCTTCCATCTGTAATTAACGCAATTGCTTTTCCAAGTTCTTCATCTGAGGAAATTGCCTCTGTCGTGTAGAACATCTCTGGCATTCCTGTTCCCTTAGGGCCTTCGTATCTGATTATTACAGCGTCACCAGGTTTGATTTCATGGCTTAATACTGCCGCAATTGCATCTTCCTCACAATCATATGGTCTTGCCTTTAGCACAGCCTTAAACATTTCCTTAGGAACTGCTGAATGCTTAACTACAGCTCCCTCTGGTGCAAGATTTCCTTTTAAAATTGCCACTGTTCCATCTGTTCCGATTGGATTATCAAATGTTCTTATTATATCTGTTCTCTTTAAGTTCCAATGCTTTAAATATGCCTCGCACTTTTCATAGAAGCCATTCTTCTTTAATTCCTCAAGATTTTCACCAAGTGTTTTTCCTGTAACTGTCATAACATCCAGATGAAGCATTGATTTAATCTCTTCCATAATTCTTGGCACACCACCTGCATAATAGAAGAACTGTGCTGGCCATTTTCCTGCTGGACGAATATCCAATAAGTAATGTGCTCCTCTGTGCATTCTGTCAAATGTATCTGAATCAATCTCAATTCCAAATTCGTGTGCAATTGCTGGAATATGTAACAGTGCATTAGTTGAACCTGAAATTGCTGCATGAACCATAATAGCATTTTCAAATGATTCCTTTGTTACAACATCCTTTGCCTTAAGCCCCATCTTTGCAAGCTTAACAGCCTGAACTCCTGCCTGATGTGCAAAATCCTTCAAATCCTTTGATGTTGCAGGCATCAATGCAGAACCTGGAAGCATAAGACCAAGTGCCTCTGCCATAATCTGCATTGTGGATGCTGTTCCCATAAATGAGCAGGCTCCACAGGATGGACATGCATGATGCTTATAATATTCAAGCTTTTCTTCTGTAATTTCACCTCTTACACACATTGCCTGATAAGCACCAATCTGTTCTAATGTAAGTAAATCTGGACCAGCCTCCATAACTCCACCTGTAACAACTATTGATGGCATATTAAGTCTTCCAATTCCCATAAGGATTGCTGGTACTGATTTATCACAGCTGGCTATAAATACCCCTGCATCAAATCCAGTTGAGTTACCATGAATTTCAATCATATTAGCAATCATATCTCTTGAAACTAATGAAAAATTAATTCCATCATGTCCCTGTGCTATTCCATCACATATATCGGTTGCAAAATATCTTGCTCCTTTACCTCCCTCTTCATATATTCCTTCCATTGCCTCTTCGACAAACTGGTTCAAATGTGCACTTCCCGGATGACTGTCTCCGTATGTACTTTCAACCATAACCTGTGGTTTTGATAAATCTTCCACCTTCCAACCCATTCCTATCTTTAGTGGGTCATTTTCAGGCGCCAATTTTCTTACTTCCTGACTGTGTAACTCTTTCATACAACCTCCATTCTTTAATTCATATTTTAAAACTAGTAGTACTTCTTTTGACAAACAAATAATATCATTGACAAATTTTGTCTTCAAGATGTGTGTAATTTATTCTACTTTTCCACGGTATATTTTTAATTATCTTGTGCAATATGCATAATTAATATATTTATAAAAGTATTTATATCTCTATACAATTGTATTTTCTTCCAAAATGCAAAAAAGTTGTCCGACAACTTTCATCGGACAACTTACAAATATTTTACTGATTATATAGTTTTATCTTCTTATAATTCTTTCTCTCTAATAGACTGTTTAATAAATTCTCTATTGTAATTCATATGCATAATCATAGCATTCCTGGCGCCTACTGCATCATGCTCCCTTATAGCATCAACCACAGCCCTATGTGTCAATAAGGTTTCATTCATAACCTTTTTATGTGTTATATTAACAAACATCATAACAGCTGTATCAATAATAGGTATCATCTGCTCTATAATCTTATTCTTTGAACATTTTGCCAGATAGCAGTGAAACTGTATATCTTCTTTAATGTAGGGCTTTCCCGCCTTAGCATTTATTTCTACCAGGTTGCACAGTCTTTCCAGTTCTTCTATCTCTTCATCGGTCGCCTTCCTGCTGACTTCCTCTGCCATAGCAGGTTCAATCATCAGACGCACATCTACAAGGTCCAAAGCAATTGCTTCTTTATCTTCAAAATCCTTAATTCCCAACGGATCATCTTCTGGAAGCATTGTATTGACAACATAGGTTCCTGAACCTCTGCGTACTTCAAGTACTCCTTTGGAGGTCAGGCTCCTTATTGCTTCCCTAACTGTGCTTCTGCTTACGCCAAAATGCTCCCCAAGCTTGAATTCATTCGGTAGTTTAGTTCCTTTAGGATAAGGCTCCTCCTTTATGAGCTTGTACAGCATTTCTTCAACCTGCTCAACTAACAGTTTTTCCTTAATATTCGATAAATTCTTCATGATAATCCCTCATTCTTTACATCTTCAAGCATTCTATCAATGTCAGACTGTTCTAATGTAAGCAATAATGCTCCTGAATTATCTCTAATCTGTTCCGGTTTTCTCGCTCCACACAACACATGAAGTCCATCTATGGTTTTCGCTGTACAAGCAATAACAAGGTTACTCATCGTACAATTATACTTAAGGCACAATGGCTTCCAGTGCTCTAGAAGTCTCATCACCTTAGGAAGATTTTCCGGAGAGAAGAAGCGATTTCTGTTTCTTACGTCTCCCTTTGCAAGCTTTACATCTGCCTTGACCTTTCCAGTTAACAGACCTTGCTCCAGTGGTGAATAAGCTTGTATTGACACTTTATTTTCCTCGCATACCTGCGCCAATTCTGAACGGATATGTGAATCTAAGATGCTGTATTTTTCCTGAATAACATCCAGCTGTCCCAGGCTGCAATATCCCTTTATAATATCCTCAGTCACATTAGATGCACCGATTGCTCTGATTTTTCCCTCTTTTTTTAATTCCGTAAGAACACCTACTGTTTCTTCAAGAGGATATAATGCAAAATCAGGTGTCTGCCAATGAGTATAATAAATATCAATATAATCCGTCTGTAATCGACGAAGACTGTCTTCAAGATTTTTTCTAATTCCTTTAGCAGATAAATCTCTGTATACGTTCCTGCCTTCCATTACTTTGTGAAATACAGGTGTTTCATAGTCCCATTCCAATCCACATTTTGTTGAAATCAGGACATTATGACGCTTGCCCTTAAGAGCCTTGCCTACTACTTCTTCACTGTGACCTAGATTATAAACTGGTGCAGTATCAAACCATGTTATGCCACAATCAATAGCTTCATCAATGGTACGTACAGACAATTTGTCATCATTCTCACCCCAGGCTGTGCCTCCGCCAATAGCCCAGGTTCCCATAGCCATAAACGGGGTGTTTATATCAGATTTTCCTATTTTAATAGTGTTCATTGTAATCTACCCTCCGTGAATTTTTTCTTTATTTTATTTTCACGGATTAATATTGTCAAGCTTCATCAGAAAAAACAACCTGTCCTGCACACCTTAACACTCGCTAGCTGCATTTTATCTACACCGGAATTTATCACCTATGATGCGGTGTATCTTCCAAAGAATCATTTGATCAGACAGGAAACTCTTTCTACGGAAGATTATCTCTCCTACTTTTTCCCTTTTGATAAAATCCCATTTCGGAAAAAGGGACAGGAATCTGTGTGGAACTCGGATAACCTCGAAATGCTTGCCGTGATTATGGCAATGCAAGACAAACCACAGGCGGTGCTTATGAGCTTTCAAAAGGAATATGCTGAAAGCTATGAATGGATTACCACGGTATTCTCTGACTGGGCTTTTACCTTTGTTACCAGCTTTCTGTATTATCAGGATTATGATGCGTTGGAGGAAGCAGAACGGAATGTGTACCAAAAAGGAATGGAATGTTTCGGCGGCATTGCACTGACCTACCACATAGAACTTTTGGATAAACCCACCATTGTCTGGGATTTCCATTCCCTGATGCTCGCCATTCAGATGATGTTTTCCTTTATGATAACGGATGAAAACTCTACGCTGAAACTGTGCAAGCACTGTGATTTGAAAATGGAGAATTGGCATTGAAAGTAAATGATGATAAGCGTAATTATGAACTGTATTTGTGGATAGGCTGGAGCCCTGATAACTGATATATTCATAGCGTAACGATATGGACAGGACATTTATTGAGTCCCGTCCTTCTTATATGTTGTATCACGTTTTAGCCAGTGCTATAATAAAGAAAACTTGAAGTTGTACTTATCTATTCTTTTCAGTAGTATCCCATTTCGAGCCTTTCTTACAAACATAGAAATCACAGCAGTCTCCACCGGTTGCCAGTGTTTTTGTCCGATGCAGCACCCCGCCCATCATGTCCACAGAAATATAATCCATCTGACACATGTAAGGAACAAGTTCACTGTGTCCCAGTTTTCTGCCAAGTTCACATAGACCACACTGGCGATAAATTGTAGTGTACTCATCGCCATCTCTGCCGGGGATAGTTTCCGTAACCCAGTTATATGGACTGCTACTCATTCCATTAGCAATTTTATCTTTCTCTGCTTTTTTCTTCTGATAATCCAAAGAAAACGGATTTTTACCGCTAAAGGCTTTCTTGATAATCGGTGCGCCCATTGTTGCAGTAACCATTTCAGAGAAAAGTTTTTCACTCATTTTATTTGGGGCTGTTTCATAAACAGCCATCCAGACAGCGCCGCCGCTTAACGATACACGAAGCGGATTTTTCATCATGTCGCCAATCTCATCCAACTCAGAAATGATTTGTTTATAACGCTCTTTGCTTTTCTTTTTCCACTGTTTACAATCAACATCCGGCGTTTTTTCTTCCAGCAATTCAAAGATTACACCGTTCATTGCAAGCCACATTAGCTTTTCGCAATAAGAATACTTCATTTTACACTCCTCACTATCACGCAACAATTCTGTTTTGTTTAAATCAATCTTTTCCTCATTATAATCTTTCGGAAATGCTGATTCAATGAAAATATTGTTAAAAAATACCCTCTATCTAAGATAACTGATAGAAGGTATTTTTTTATATGAGATTGTTTTCTTTCAAATAATTGGTAAGTCTTTGATAATTTACTGAACCAAAGTTTCTGAAATTTCTGCAAAATAATTTCTCATCTTGCTCATTATAAAGCTTCAAGACATCTCCGACAGTTTCAAGGTCGGCTCTTAAAAAACAGTTTCTTGTAATTGTATTAAAGCCAGCATCTTCAATCTTTGTATGTACATCCAATATCGTTACACCCTTTCTTTTTTAAATTTTTATCAGTGTAGCATAATCAAACAATATTAAGAATTATACGTTTTTATAGAATCAGAAAAGTTTAAAAATTTTTTTCTGATTGGGGTTACGTTTGTATATCTCCCAGTCCAAACAAGTGAAGGGGTTAATTCTAACGCTCCTTCACTTGTTCCTTGAAAACTGAATAAATCAAGTCACCAGGACGTTATTTTCAATGATTTTAGCCAAAGTATCAAGTACACGATTACCCTCTCTTAATAATAAAGGATGAGCGAGAACCCTTGGTGCAAGTATCAGGTTGCCCCTGATATGGCGATGACAGTTGAAATGATAATGATATTTCTCTAAGGAGCTGCCGGAGTACCCGGCGGAGGCGAGATTCCGATGAAGCGGATTCGCAAACTGCTATTTGTCTACCTTTTCTTTTTCTGATTCGAAATACTTTTCTGTGTATTTTTGACATCGCTTGCTAATAACTGAACGTTGTCATAAGCCAAGCCGAATTTGAATAGCTTTTCCCCCTGCTTGTTATAGAAAGTTGTGACCTTATCCCAACTACTGGTTACATTGCCATCGCCATGATCCCGATAAAATTCTTCAATTTCTTCATTAAAAAAAGTAATATCTGACAAGTTATATTCTCTCGTTTTCAAGAAAACTGAATAAACGACTTTTCCTTTATATCTTTCACATTTTTTTGTTAAACCGTACAAAGAATAGAACAAAAATATAAGAAAAATCCCTGTAAATCCAATGCCAAAAAGCATCGTATCTGTGCCTAAACTAAACGATATAATTCCAAAATACAATGTACCTATCAAGAAAAAGATTGACATTACAATATATAAAATTCTGTATCCTTTCTTCAATGATATTTTGTATCTCGGTTCTTCATTTACAATCATATTACGATTATGCTTCATTTTTATTTCCATTCATCCCTACAACTTCCAATTTTTTGTTCTACAAATTCTTTAGGTTAGAATCGATGATGGGGTAAACGAAAAAGCAGTTTTGGCATTCCAGTGAACTGCCCCTTCGTTTACACCATTTTCGATTTGACCTAATTGAACAAAGTGAGCGTCCGGGTAGCCACTACCTATGGACTTTCAATCTTTTGTTCTTACCCATGATTATACAGGATTTTCAGTGCAGAATCTACAGAAATCAGGCGTTTCCAGATAGATAGGTACGACAATAAAACCTCAAACTTTGAGGTTTCAGAAAAAATATGAAAGAATAATCTTTTAACATCTTTGAGGTATTCGAAGTTGTGGTTTTCCAAGATGGCCACCACAAGATTTACACACATAGACGTTTATGCCATAAAGCTGTTTTAATATTTTTGGCATCTCCTTATCCCGAAGTTTTGAGAGATACTTTTGACAACCAAGAAGATTTCGACATAGAATAAGTTTCTTTCGCTTGCTGCGGGAACAAAGAAGTCCGTAATGCCGAATCCTGACAAAACGTTTTGGCGGCACATGCATCAAAAAACGCCGTATGAATTCAACACCGGAAATGCTAAACTCTTTCCATTGTCCTTTGTTCCGGTAATTTTTTACAGAAAAAGTGACGGTTTCATCGTCTATGCATATGATGCGGTGATTGCTGATGGCAATCCTATGGGTGTACTTTCCAAGATAATCAATCACAGACTGTCGCTATGCCACAGCCTTGGCAGACCATCGCACAGCGATTTTTTTCAATTCTAATTTAATAATTAGTTTTTTTCGCAATCAAAACTCCAACAGGAGCTAAACCGCCATCCACCAAATTCACTTTGAC
>CDYL01000664.1_pt1 | contig 12121 bp, 10 predicted proteins | sample 557761 | NCBI WGS metagenome assembly CDYL01 (sample SAMEA3182104, study PRJEB8094) | gut metagenome | biome: human; feature: gut; material: Stool; isolation source: human stools | place: Canada | collected 2013-02-12 | reverse complement strand
GTCGAGATAAACGGAAGCACTGAAAACCTTGTGAAAGCGCTTGAAAAGCCGAACGCCGAAGCAGCCAGCCTGCAAAAAGAACTAAAAGGCGTCAATTCGCTTTTGAAGCTGGATCCCAAAAACACGGAACTGCTGGAACAAAAACAAGTGCTTTTGAAACAGGCAGTACAGCAAACGGAAGAAAAAATGAAACTGCTGACAGAAGCCGAAAAGCAGATGGCAGCAGCAGGAAAAGATGTAAACGACGACGCATACAGAGACTTGCAGCGAGAGATCGCAGCCACAGCGCAGAAACTGGATTCACTAAAAAGTCAGATCAGTACATTCGATAAAATGAAGACCGGGGCGCAGAACTTCGGGAAATCGCTTGCTAACATAGCGCAGAAGATCCCCGGAGTGAATAAGCTAACGACAGCTTTTGGAAATGCAAAGCAGAAGATCACCGAGACGGTGAAGGAAAGCAAGACTGTAAAAACAATCGGAACTGCGGTTGACGGGGCAAGGCAGAAGGTGGAAGCCTTCAAAAACGCACACCCGGCAGTGCAGAAAGTTGCGGACGCATTCGGGAAAGCAAAAGCGGCAGCAGGCGATCTGGCAGGGAAAATGCCAAGCGTAACACAGGTAGTGCAGGCAGCAGGAAGCGCAGCTACTACCGCAGCGAAGGGCGGCTGGTCAGTGCTGACAACAACAGTCGGCGGCACGATCAAGGCTTTTACGACATTTTCAGCAGCAGCGGCAACCGCCATGGTGGCAATTACAAAAGGAGCCGTGGAAAACTACGGCGACTATGAACAGCTGGTAGGCGGTGTGGAAACACTATTCGGAGCAGGCGGGCAAAGCCTATCAGAATACGCAAAGGGCGTCGGAAAGACAACAACAGAAGCAAAAGACGAGTACAACAACTTGATCAAGGCACAAGAAGCCGTGATCGAAAAAGCAAACGGGGCATACAAGACGGCGGGAATGTCAGCGAACGACTACATGGAAACCGTGACGAGCATGTCCGCAGCGTTGATCCAGAGCCTTGACGGCGACACCGTAGCAGCCGCCGAAAAAGCAGACATGGCAATCACTGACATGTCAGACAACGCAAATAAGATGGGTTCAGACATTGAATCCATCAAAAACGCATATTCTGGCTTTGCGAAAGCAAATTACACAATGCTTGACAATTTGAAGCTGGGGTATGGCGGCACAAAAGAAGAAATGCAGCGTCTTCTGGATGATGCAACGAAAATTTCCGGCGTAAAATACGATATATCGCAGTATGGCGACATAGTAGACGCAATCCACGTCGTACAGACGGAAATGGGAATCACCGGAACGACAGCAAAAGAAGCAGCCACAACCATTCAAGGGTCAATCGCTTCCGCGAAAGCGGCGTGGACGAATTTACAGACAGGACTTGCGGACGAAAACGCAGATCTTGACGCATTGGTGGGGGAATTGGTTGATTCCGTGGTAACGGTAATCGACAACATAGCGCCACGCGTCATGGCAGCAGTACCGCGGATCCTGCAAGCAGTACCACAGCTGATCACCGGGTTATCTGGAGCAGCGAAGGAACTTGCAGGCGAAGCAAAAGGGCTGGGACAATCACTGATCGAACCGTTGACGAACAGCTTTTTTACATTGATCCAGACGGCAATAGCAATGCTTCCGCAGCTACTGCCGGAAGTATTAAACGCAGCAGTAATGCTATTCACAGGCATACTGCAAGGACTAAACCAGACAATACCACAGCTTGCGGCAATTCTTCCGCAGCTGATCACGACGATAACATCAACAATCACACAAAATCTACCATCCATTATCAGTGAAGGTGCAATGATCCTTGTAAATCTGATAAATGGTATCACGCAAGCAATCCCAACACTTATACAATCCATAGTCGATCTGATCCCTGTAATTGTACAGGCGATTGCAGAAAATCTGCCGCAGATCGTAGAAGCAGGACTGAATCTGCTTGTTTCTTTGATCACAGGCATTGTGCAGGCAATCCCGCAGCTGGTGGACATGCTACCGACGATCATCACGACAATTATTACAGTGATCATACAGTCGCTGCCGCAGATCTTAGATGCTGGGGTTCAGATACTGACGGCACTCATTAACGGACTAATACAGGCAATCCCGCAGCTGATCGCAATGCTACCGACGATCATCACAACGATCATAAATGTGCTGATCCAGAATCTGCCGCAGATTATATCAGCAGGAATACAGCTGATCGGCGCGCTCATTAGCGGACTGATACAGGCAATCCCGGTGCTTGTCGCTGCAATACCGCAGATTGTGACGGCAATATTTACAACCTTCAAGAATGTAAACTGGGGCGAACTGGGATCAAATATCATTTCCGGCATCAAAGACGGTGTAGTGAATGCGGCGAAAAACCTTGCAAGTGCAGTGGCAGATGCAGCAAAAAGCGCGTTGGATGCAGCAAAAGAAGCGCTGGGGATCCACAGCCCGTCACGGGTATTCCGGGATCAAGTCGGAAAGCAGATGGCGGCTGGTCAGCTGATCGGTTATGAAGAAGGTATGGAAGACAACGCGGACGCGTTCGCCAAGGCTTCCAGAAAGAGCGTACCGACAACGATTGACGGATATATTGCCGCAGGCAGCGGAAGCAACCGCCAGACAGCGCAGCAGGGGCAGCAGGGCGGCTTCACGCAGAATGTAAACATATACAGCCCACGCGAACTTTCACCGTCAGAAACAGCCAGACAGACGCGGAACGCGACACGACAAATGGTATTGAAATTAAAACCCACATAAAAAGGGGGCAAGGCATGAAATCAGTAAAATGCGTAAATGAAAACGGACTTTCAGCCGTATTCACATACGATCACGATTCAACAGAATATTTTCTGGTCAGCCTTGACGGCGTATACAGCATCAAAAACACGGTAAACACAAGCCAGAACGCCACCACAGACGGATCAAGCTATTCTGGGGAAGCCTTGCAACAGCGAAATATTGTGATAACTGCAAATATTCGCAGAAACTACCGAGAAAACCGCGACTTTTTGTCGCGGGTTTTCAAGGTACATTCGCAAGGCGTTTTCTACCACACAGAGGACGGAGAAACACGGAAAATAGAATACTATGTGGAATCGCTGGAAATTGAGGAAACGGGGATCATAAGAGCAGCCACAATATCGCTGATCTGTCCAGATCCGTACTTCAAAGACAACACAGCGACACACATTGAAATGGCAAGCTGGGAAAGCGGCTTTGAATTTGCAGTAGAGATACCGGAAACAGGAATGGAATTCGGTAGTAGATCAAAAGAGACAATCAAGGTCGTGGACAACGACAGCACAACGTCAATCGGTATTCAAATGACAATCATAGCAGAAGACACAGTGGTCAATCCGTCCATTATGAATGTAACGACAGGCGAAACACTGAAACTGCTTTGCACAATGCTTCCAGATGATGAAATCGTGATCACGACGGAACAGGGAAACATTGACGTGGTATTGAGAAGGAACGGCAAAGAATACGACTATAACTACACAGTGGACGAAGACAACGAAGGATATGTACAGCTGGAGACAGGAAGAAACTACATCAACTATACAGCAGACAGCGGCGGCGATTACATGAACGTCAATTTTGACTTTGAAAATCGCTATGTTATGCCGTAGGGGGTGTGATTATGGAACAGACAAAGGCAACAGCACAGGCAAGCGCAGCAGTATTGATGCGACAGGAAAAACAGGTAAAAATATACGATCAAGCCCTACAAAGAAAGGGAGTAATCGACGTATACAGATCATTGATCTGGACGCGGAAATACAAAGAAGCCGGAACGGTAGAACTGCACGCAGCACTGACAGAAAAAAATCTGGAACTTTTACAAAAAGGAAACATACTAACCATGACAGGATCCGTCGAAAGCGCTTTTGTAGAAGGAATGGCGGTAGACGATTACAGCAACGAGATCACGGCGACGGGACGCATGCTTTCTTCCGGGTTATCAAGGCGAGGTATAAAAACAGTGATCGCGTTCACGTCTGGCACATACGAAGACGCCATGCGGCTTCTGGTGGACAAGGCAGCGATCAGCGTCACGTCACCACTTCCGCTGCTACAGCTGGGAGAAAAGAAGGGGATCGGCGAAGCTGTGACCTTCCAAGTGTCATACAAAGACTTGTACACATATCTGACAAAACTTTCAGCGTGTAGCAACTTAGGTTTTCGCGTCCGGGCAGATTTCAAAAACAAAGTCTATTATTTTGAAGTCTACGAAGGGAAAGACCACACGGAGAACCAGACAGGAAACAAGCGCGTGACTTTTTCAGAAGTGTACAAAAATATTAACAAAGCCACATTCACCACAAACGATCAGCTATACAAAACACATGCGATCGTATGCGGGGACGGCGAAGGAACGGCGCGAACGGTTGCGGAAGCGACAATCGACGAACAGGCGACAGGATGGAACAGGCGCGAACTGATGGTAGACGCCCGCGACATATCAAGAACAGACATGACGACACAGCAATATACAGCGGCACTGATCCAGAGAGGAACAGAAAAGCTGGCAGAATGCGGGATCGTGGAATGCTTAGAAGCAGCCACGCTGCCGTTTGTGAATTTCTCATATAAGAAAGACTATGATCTGGGCGATATAGTCACGGTCAGAAAGAAAGCATGGGGAATCGAAATGGACAAAAGGATCACGGAAATACAGGAGATCTACGAAAACGGCGGCTTTTCCATTGTCCCGACGTTCGGGGATCCTCTGCCGGATAGTGTAGATCTATCGGACAACTAAAAGGAAGGGGCAAGCATGGCAGAACAATATAGTTTTTTTAATTCAAAAGACCATGACCGCGTATACAATGCGCGACACTGGGCTGATTATTTCTACCCGTTATTCAAAAGCGGTGTGTTTAATGGCGGGCTTGCAGTAACCGCAAATGATAATATGACAGCGACGATCGCGCCGGGTTACGCATGGATCGACGGGTACGCATACCACTTGACAGAGCCATTGACAGTGGATCTGGAGACGGCAAGCGGAAACATGAACAGAATAGACAATATCGTCGTACAGCTGGATCTGTCAAACAGATGGATCAAAGCACTGACAGTCACCGGAAACTATTATTCGGGAGCAGCCACAGCGAAGGAACCGGAGATCACAGCGACAATTCACGATCTGATTATTGCCCGCGTGAATGTGGCAGCAGGAACGACAGCGATCACACAGGACATGATCGAAGACACCAGAATGAATGATGAATTGTGCGGCTGGGTATGTGGAGCAGTGCAGCAGATCAGCTTCGCGCAGATCACAGCACAGTTTGACGCGTTTTTTGCAGCATACAAAGCGGATGTGACGGCAGAATACGCAGCATATTTGCAGAATATCGCTTCGCTGGAGACACAGGCGCAGACACGATATGACAGCATGGACGAAGAATTCACGACATACGAACAGCAGCAAAAGGCGGCGTTTGAAGCGTGGGTGGAATCAATTAAAGATATTCTGGACGGAAACGCAGCCGGAAATCTGCTTTTGCTGATCAACGAGAAAATGCAGAAAGTGACCGTCGGGGCAGCAGGCGGCGTCGCATATCTGGAGATCGAAGACGGCTTGAACTTAGCACTTGCCGGGTTCACTGCATGCGACACGACATTCAATACAGACGGAACAATCACACAGACAGACAAGATCGGGAATGTAAAGACCACGACTTTTGTTTCAAAACAGAAGATAAACGAAGAATATGTGCTGGCGTCCGGCGACAGATACACAAAAACAACGACATTCGGATCAAACGGCATAACAGAAAGGATTGTGAAAAATGAGTGATTTTGTAGCAGCAAAGTATATTTTGGACAACATGAAAAATGGAATTGCGCCGGACAATGTAGAAGCGATCAACGTCATGGCAATGGACGGCGGGGCAAAGATCAGAGTAAGACCGCCAAAAGACACAGTGATTGACAATCAGCTGATCTGCACCGTAAAAGGCTACAGACTTTTGATCAAAGAGGGAGCAACACCGGAAACAGAGGACGACGGAACGCTGATCGAAGAAGTGACGCAGCTTGACAAGTACAAAGCAAACGCGCTGCTGCATTCTGGGCTTGTGAATGGCACGACTTACTATGTGGCAGCATTTCCGTTCAATGATTACGGGTTATTCAATCGGAACGCCGCAAACGTAGCAAAGGTTGTGCCGCAGGCATACACGCTTTTTGGATATTATGACGATCTGACAGACAGCAACCCGGAAACAAAGATCCACTACATTGAAATGAATGCAGGCTTTGAACCCATGCGCGTTGTGGCTGACAATACGGGCGGCTGGACAGAAGGAACATGGAGCGAAGAAAACTGCTGGATCCTGCGCGGGAACCGTCCGTACATGGTGAAAAATGACGGCACGATTGACTATGAATTGTGTCACACAGACTATTCAAAGAAAATCGACGGCGTGACAGCTTCCGACGTATCAAATGCGGCTTATGCAGGAAACGCCATGGCTACCATACCGCTGATCTGGGTAAAGAGATACACAGAAGACAACAAACAGTACCATTTATTCTGCGACACGCAGCTGGACGACGACTTCACAGCCGGAGCGTTCACACGCGCAGACGGATCAATCGAACCATACACGTTCTACCCTATGTTTGCGGGCAGCTTAATTTCAAACAAGCTGCGGTCGATCGCTGGTCAAGGTCAGATGAACAGCCAGACGGGTGCAAATGAAATCACATACGCAAAGAACAACGGCGCATTGTGGAATACCGGGTATTTTTCGATCGTGCAGCTGCGCTGGGAACTTGAAACATTGTTCACTAGATCCACAAACAAGCAGGATGCGTGCGGATATGGTAATTATACGGGCGGCACACAGGCAAGCAATTTATCAAGAACAGGAACACTGCTGACTGGTGGCAGATTTTACGGTTACGGATCAAAAGTAAACAAGCCGCGAAAGTTTATGCACTGCGAGCAGCAGGCGGGAGCATGGGAAAGAATCAACGGGCTGCTTTACGTGGGCGGTAAGTATTACGTGAAAGAATCGGAACCGTACAACGAGACTGGAGACGGATATATAAACACCGGGCTTTCAATGTCCGGCACGTCCGGCGGTTACATCAAAAAACAGGTAATGACGAAGCAAGGTTGTTTCTATACGGAGTTAGGGGGCAGCAGTGACACATATTATTGCTGCGGTGGCTGGTACAACGCCGGACAGGTAGATCACGCATTTGTGGACGGCAGCTGCGGCTTTTCCTTGCTTTGCGGCGGCGCTGTGTCTGTCAACAGTCTTGTGTCGGCTGCGCACTGGAGCTTTTCCGCGCGCCCTTACTGTAAAACACCTACAACTGCGACGGCTTCTGATATAGAAGCCTAGCAGTTAAAAACGGGGGATCGGGGGCGGTCAGCCCCCGTGTACCATACACTATACGAAAGATACACGGGTTATGTGTGCGTCTGTGCGGTTTTCCGTCGCCTGCCGCGATTGTGGACGGCAGCTGCAACAATTCCTTGCTTTGCGGCGGCGCTGTGAATGTCAACAATCTTGTGTCGAATACGAACTGGAACATTTCCGCGCGCTCATTTCTGTAAAAAATGGATCAATAACATAATGCACACATTATTCGGAAGCCAACGGCTTGAAATGATACCCCGAAGTAGGCGGGGCAAGTACCAGAGTGGAAAGCCCTAGAGGGAATAGAAAGGAAGATCCATGAAAACCTACAAAAATCTATACGAAAAGATTATTTCAGAAGAAAATCTGAAAAAGGCATTCTATGCAGCAGCAAAAGGAAAGAAAAACAGACGGGACGTGCGCCAGATTCTGAATAATATAGACGAACATGTCTGCATATTGCATGAAATACTGAAAAAAGAAGAATTCAGACCAGCGCACCACATACCGCAAGAGATCAACGACGGATTCAAGCAGAAAAAGCGCAGGATCATAAAGCCGTACTACAAATATGAACAGGTGGTACACCATGCAATTATACAGATCTTAGCACCAAAACCAGAAGAACTTGCAAAAGATCCGACTTTGAAAAAGGTTCTAAACCGTGGCGCGTATGAATTTTCTTGCGGATCCATAAAAGGACGCGGCGCGCATTATGGGAAGAAATACATTGAACGCTGGATCAGAAATGACCGGAAAAACACGAAGTATGTTTTGAAAATTGACGTTCGCCATTTCTTCGAGAGCATACCACACGACAGATTAAAAGCAAAGCTGCGAAGAGTGATTGCAGATGAAAAAACACTGCGCCTGCTGGACATTATTATTGACGCTGTGCCGGAAGGTTTGCCGCTGGGCTATTATACAAGTCAATGGCTGGCGAATTTTTATTTGCAAGACTTAGATCATTACATAAAACAGGAGATCTGGAAACCGGAAAAGGAAAAGAAGACAGCGCAATATATCGCCAGAACAAAGAGAAAAGGGAAAACAGCCGGGAAAGTGCCGAAATATGCTTGCGGCGTAAAATACGGCGTCCGGTATGTTGACGATATAGTGTGTTTCGGAGCAAACAAAAGAGATCTAAAAGTCGCGCTGGAGAGGATCGAAGCATTTTGCGAAGAAAAGCTGGGTCTAATCATAAAAGACACAAAACAGATATTCCCATTATCGAAGGAATACGAAGTGGAGACGATCGACAGACACGGGAAAAAGAGAATAGTAACAAGGGAGATCGGACGCGCACTGGACTTCATGGGCTTTCTGTTCAGAAGGACACGAACGACGATCAGAAAAGCGATTCTGTACAGGATCACACGAAAAGCAAGGAAAATAAGTAAAAAGCAGAAGATCAACTGGCTGGACGCCAGCAGCATGATCAGCCGCATGGGCTATTTTAAGCATACAAATTCGTACAACGTCTTTGCATGCTGGATCAGTCCATTTATAAATATAAAGCAGCTGAAAAAGAAAGTTTCCAAACATGGAAAGAAAGGAAGTGCGAACTATGCAGCAGCCTAACTGGAAACCCGGTGAAACTACCGAAACGGCACGCCCGGAAGAAATTATCATGGGAACAGGTCGTATCAAAGTACGCCGGAACATCACAAGAGAAACACGCACAACCGAAACAGGAAAGCAGAAAGTCTGGGTATATGAATATGCAGACATGACGCTGGCACAGTACGAAGAATACGCAGCGGAAGTGGCACAGCTTGACACGCCGCTGGCACGACAGATGCAGGACAACGCAACAGCACAGCTGGAAGCTGTAGCGGCGCTGTACGAAGAGGTAATGAAGACAGCAGACAACCAGCGGGCGATCATGGAAGGGATCGCGGAAATTTACGAACAGGGGGAAAATAAAGTATGACAAGCGTATATGTAAAATTGGTGATTGTTGGATCCAGAGAGATCAGCAGCGTTCCTACAAAACATATTGTAGAAGTTGCAAAGCGTGTGATCGAGAAGGGCGCAGAGGACGGAGAAACATATATCACGATCGACGACGTACCGGAGAAACACAAAGAAGCTGTAATCGAAGCGTTGAAAGCGGACGGCTACGACGAAAACGGCGAAAGCATGTAGAGGGGGACAAGAAAAATGACTAATTATGCACAGGGATTCATGGACAAGTACAACGCGATCGCAGGCGCAGCCGTAGCGATTTTGACAGCTGTATTCGGTATTTATTGGTATGTATTCGCAGCCTTTTTGCTGCTGAATGTGATTGACTGGCTCACTGGCTGGTATAAATCGTACAAGAAGAAGGAAGAAAGCAGCAAAACAGGACTGATCGGCATTGTAAAGAAGCTGGGCTACTGGGCGATCATTCTTGTGGCTTTCATTATTTCCGGCGTGTTCGTACACTTAGGAAACGACGTGCTGGGAATCAATCTGGCATTCTTGACAATGATCGGCTGGTGGGTGGTTGCAATGCTGATCGTGAATGAAGCACGAAGCATTCTGGAGAACCTTGTGGAATGCGGTTACAATGTACCGCCAGTTCTTGTAAAAGGACTGGCAGTGACAGAAAAGATCATGAATGCAAAACAGGAAGGAGAATTCGGAAATGACAGTACAGAGAACCAGAAGAGGGATTGACGTTTCAGACAATCAGAAAGTGATCGACTGGGGGAAGGTGAAGGCGGCGGGCGTCGCCTTCGCTGTACTGCGTTCAGTCAGAGGATCCGGGAAAACAGACTATCAGTTTCACAACAATCTGGCTGGAGTTAGGGCGCAGGGAATCCCGTTTGATGTCTACAAGTACAGTTATGGAACTACGCCGGAAAAACAGAAGACGGAAGCACAGCAGGTCGTCGATCTACTGAAATCATGCGGCGTCGAGGACTGCACAGTCTGGTGGGACATGGAAGACAAGACGCTGCGCCCGCTGGGAAAAGAGAAGTTGACAGCACTTATAAAAGTTGCTAAAGTGATCATAGAAGCCGCCGGGTATGAATTCGGTATTTACTGCAATGTGGACTGGTACAAAAACGTACTGGATCCGACAGCGTTTTCCTGTAGATTCTGGGTGGCACGCTATCCGTCAAAAAAGGAAATGCAGCTGGAAGACACACCGAACGATAAATACAAGCCGCAGATCACACAGGAACTTTTCGGATGGCAGTATTCTTCAATAGGACGCGTGGACGGAATCAGCACAAGCGTTGACCTTGATCTGATCTACGAAGATCTGGAGAAGAACGAAGCCCCAAAGGACTACAGCACGCCGTATGCAGAACCAACATATACCCTGTACCGGGGAAGACTGGCACAGAAGGTGGAATATGTAAAATGGTTACAGTGGCACTTGATCAAAGTGGGCGTTCTGAAATCACACACCGCAGAAGGAAAAAGCAATCTTGACGGATCCTTCGGTAAGAGGACGGAAGCAGCACTGGTGGCATTCCAGACAGCACACAAGGAAACGTACAGCACCAAGGAGCCGGACAAGAAATGCGGAAAGAAGACGCGTGCGGCTCTGATCGCGGCTGTGAAAGCCCTTTGAAAACCGGGCAGCACCGGAACATAAACAACGCGCAATACACAAAAGGCGCGAAAAACCCAGAAAAACAGCATGCGACAGCTTCCGTTGAGGAAGCTGCTAACGCTGGCAAGTTCTGAGAAATCCAGTAAAATCAAGGGTTATCGTGGTTCTGAATGTTCCACGATAGCCCTATTTTTTTCCACGTAGCACACACGAGGTAGCACACAAATTGTATAAAGCAAAAGGGCATCTGCAAAAGCAGACACCCCATGCGTTTTTTGAAAGTCCGCACCCTCGACTCCTCTTTGTGGATTTCAGAATTTGTTTCTCAGCTTTCGGTATTCTCTCGGCGAATATCCTTTCCACTTGTGAAAAAGCCGACTGAAATAAAGCTGGTTATCATATCCGACAATCTTAGAAATCTCATTGATGGAATAAGTTGTTGTTTCAAGTAACATCTGAGCATTGTTGATGCGGATTCCCACAATGAATTGCATTGGTGTAGAACCGGTATATTTTTTGAAATTTCGGATAAACCAGCTGACACTCATGCCTCGTGAGGTAGCATAATCATCAATATTGATATTTTGATTGTAGTTTTCACGGAAAAAGGTAACAGCATTATCCATCTCATGATCAAGATATTCATTTTTTAATATGTGTTCTCTTGTCAGGTCCCGGTGGAAACTGATCAGAAGATGACGTAGCAAAAGGACAAGCATTTCCTCATAATTGTCTTGACAGCGTTGGAGCTCGATAATGATACGTTTGAAAATTTGTTCATATTCATTAGATGTACCCACTTGAAAGACACGTTCTTTATCCGGAAACCCATATTGACGTAAGATATTTTTCGCATTGCTTCCTGTGAAGTGAATCCAGTATACTTCTGTCTTATCTTCTCCGTAATATTCATATTTTTGGAGTTCTTTCGGTCTGTACAGTACAATGTTGCCGGCTGGAACAATCGTTTCATTATTTACATTATCAAAATGAAAATGCCCACAACCAGCAGTGATATATATAATCTGATAATCCAGACGACCCCTTGGACGGTAGGTCGGAAGTTTGGGATGTCTGGAAAGACGGTAAGTACCACAGCTACCGACAATCAGCGGACGACTTTTGTCTTTGAAATCCATATGTGAGTGGTTCAAATAACCGG
>CDYL01027308.1_pt1 | contig 12245 bp, 10 predicted proteins | sample 557761 | NCBI WGS metagenome assembly CDYL01 (sample SAMEA3182104, study PRJEB8094) | gut metagenome | biome: human; feature: gut; material: Stool; isolation source: human stools | place: Canada | collected 2013-02-12 | reverse complement strand
GCTTTACCGCATAAGGGTTAACCATAACCAGGAGGATGCCCTCATCCTCAAGATAAGCGCCAAGGTCAAACCAGTAATGACCTGTCGGCTCGATACCTGCGATTACATCTGACTTTCTGTACTTATCCTGCAAATGCCGCATCCATGCTTTAAAGGCTTCAAAACCTTCTCTGCTGTTGCTGAACGTAAAGACTTTTCCAAGTTCAATACCTCTCCAGTCAAATGCCCTGGCGTACTGTTTCGTGCTTCCGATATCAATTCCAACTACCAAAGTTGATTCTTTTACTTGATTGATTTTTTCATTCTGCTTATAATTCATTTGTGGGTGTCTCCTTTGAACGATGATTAATTAACCTGCCAGTTAACAATCATTATTCTATGGGTGGCACTCATTTTTTGCAAACCGGTTATTTGTTACTTAACAGGAATGCTCCTTTAGTGCCACCAGGACAATCAGGATCACAACAGACAAAATAATTTTGTAGTAATTTGAAAAAATCTTCTTCATAGCTGCTCCTTTCATTCTACATTCAGGAAAGTATATCCTCCCATATCCGTATCCTTCCACGCCAGGGCGTCTTCCTTGTTCCTGTAGTATACAGTCTTGACAACATTGGTACCCAGTTCTTCCCGGTCCACCGTTTCTCTCACTTCACGCAAATGCTCATTAAGTCTCTCTGCCGTTACTTCCCCTTTTACCACATACGAAATTTCAGATACATTCCCCCAGTCAGGATCATCGATGTATCTTGTGCCTATCTGCTGATAAGTAGGTTCTCTATGCTTTATCATATATCCCAACAGCAGTCCTCCGACGATCACCAGTATTCCCACCAGGACAGCAGTTTTTACTATAAGGCTGTTCTTTTTCTTCGGGGGCTCTCCGTCCGTTTCCTCTGTCTCTCCTTTCTGCGGTTCTGGATTCGCTAATCTCTCCAATGTCTTTTCCGGATTCAGCAATTCATCACAGGATATGTCTTTGCTCCTCAATTGTACTTGCTAATGACATAATTATACAATTGAGCAATTGGAAAATCAATTGAGCGAACGGCAACCTTCCTCTTTGTTAATCATAACGAAGAATTTTTCGCTATTTGTTACAAATTTCAAAAAAGCGTGCAGATCTCTCCACACGCTTTTCGTTCATCGTCTTATTTATTCAAAAATTATTTCCACATTCCCGTCGCAAAGCACATCAATGCCGCCCAGGTATATAACGGGTAAAAAAATCCCTGGTCATCCACGCCGTCTTTTAAGATTTTCTGTGCTTCTTCTTTGGTCAGCAGCAGAAAACCATCAAAACATTCCGTTCCAACGGCTCCTTCCTGACTTACCTTCGGCATCTCTTCACGGTTCAATATGATCTGCACCAGTGCATTGCTCTCATCCGTCATACCGGGGGTACTGAATACCAGCGGATTCACCAGACGGATGCTGTCGCTCTCTTCCAGTGTGATGCCGGTCTCTTCCCGAAGCTCCCGGGCTGCCGCATGGAATACGGGATTTTCTTCCGTTGCATCCTCCGGGTCTAAAAGTCCTGCCGGAACGCTCAGCAGAAAATGTCCTGCCGGGTAACGATACTCACGGCTTAAGCAAAGTCTCGGTTCTTGTCCTCTGATCTTCAGGATCACAACGCAGCTGACTGCATCCGGCAGCATCTGTCTGAATTCTTCGTCGCTCTTTACCGCTGCCAGATTATCTTTGGCTCTTCTGGTAGCATCAAAATAATGTTTTCCCGGCTCATATTGCAGATCAAATACCTTGATAAATCTGCTGTCGTAGACGGTCTCTACCTGTTCCTTTTTTATGATCGGTCTGTTCTCCATAGTCATTTTCCTCTTTCTGTTCTTCTGTTCCGCACGTTGCACACTATCTGTCGTTCGCTTCTGTTGTGCGGCTGTCATTTTGCAATTTTTCCGCTTCCCCGGCCGCTCTTTCCAGTCTGCAAAGTACCTGTTCGTAACGTCGTCCCGCTTTTTTCCAGTGGATCAGCTTATGCCATCCTTCCACGTAATCCGGCCTGCGGTTCTGATACTGTAAATAATAGGCATGCTCCCACACATCTATGGGAAATATAGAGGTATACAATTTCAGATCCGGGACATCCTGATTCGCTGTAGTAAGGACCATCAGAGTACCGTCCTGGTCACTCACAAGCCATGCCCATCCGGAGCCAAATACCCCCGTGGCTGCCTGTGATATCTGTTCTTTCCATTGTCTCACCGATCCAAAATCCCGGACCAGCGCCTCCTCCAGAGCTCCACAGGGCTCCTGTCCTGCCGGGCTTCGCATACTGTCAAAATACAGCTGATGATTATATACACCGCCACCGTTATTGTGAATGCTTTTCCGGGCTTCCTCCGGCAGGGACGCAAGTATATTATCCTCCGAAGTGAGCAGTTCCGTCAAGGACATCTGCTGTAACTGCGGATAATCGGCAAGGGTGGCATTCAGCTTATCCACATAGGTCTGATAATGCCTGTCGTGATGAAAATGAAGTGTTTCCTCATCTAATACCGGAAGCAAGGCATCATATTCGTAGGGAAGAGGCTGTGCAACAAAAGGATAATGTTCTTCTAACATGAGACTCCAATCCGCCTGCGGGATACAGGCTTACGATCATACAATATTTACCATACGCCTAGTATATGCTGTCCCCACGGATTTTATTTTCAAATTTGTGCTTTTACAGCCTACCGCTCCTATGCTCTCTTTCTCTGCACGGCCGGATAGATCTCTCTGGCAACTTCCAGACTTTGTCCGGATCTAACTTTCTGCACATCCGCTGTCTCCTGGGCTAACAGCCATCCACAGACTTCCTCTGCCAGTGGCTCTCCCTGTTCTCTCAGCCAGAAGCTGACATTCGCCAGCATCTGTAAATGATTCAGGATCGTATTACGGCAAAGTCTTCGGTCCGTAATGCGGGTCTTCCAGGGCTCCCCCTCTACGTACAGTTGTGCCGCCTCCCGCAGATAGGCCCGGATCAATGCGGTCTGTTCATGATTGCTCTTCTGCAGTTCCTCACTGATCTTCTTGGTCTCCCAATACAGTTCTTCGCTGCATCGGCCAGCGGGAACGATCCCTTCCATGTATTTTTGTATAAAATGCAGGCTTTCATTTACCTGCCTGCAATATTCTCTGATCAGTTCTTCTCTTTTTGACATAATAAAAAACCGCCCTTAAATTAAAATTTAAGGGCGGAACATTCTTCCGCGGTACCACCTTAATTCGCCCATCTCTCACGGGATCAGGCCTCTGCAACTACGGACAAACAAACGCTCATCGATAGTCAGGTACGATAACGGGTACTCCCGTTGCAGCCTGTCCGCATCTGCCGGATATCCTGTCCGAATACGAAGTCGGTGCAAAGCTCCGAGACCATGTTCAAAGAAGCCTTCCATATCCCTTCCCACCTGCCGGGACTCTCTGCGACGTATCTCTTCTCCTACTCTTCTCTTCACAGCCTTTATGTCTTTAACTGTTTGTATTTTATTCCTTTCGCGGACATTTGTCAACACTTTGTTTTTGTCACAAACACAAACAGTGGAGCAACTTTCGCGACTCCACTGTTCTTATCCATTTTATATCTTACAGTTGTGCAATATCCACCAGCGTCAGTTCCTTACAATCGTTCATATGCTCCATGCTGGTCACGAGAGCATTGGCGGTGTCCATTGCAGTGATGCAGTAGATACCGGTCTCGATAGCGGTACGGCGGATCAGGAAACCGTCTCTGGTCTTGTCGCGGCCCTGGGTCGGGGTATCGATGACAAGGTCGATCTTGTGTCCCAGGATCAGGTCCATAACGGTCGGGGATTCCTGAGAGATCTTGTTGACCTTTCTTGCTTTCACACCTGCTTCATTCAGAGCAGCTGCGGTACTTCTGGTAGCATAAATGGTGTATCCCAGCTTTTCGAAGCGTCTTCCGACTTCAATGGCTTCACCCTTATCCGCATCCTTCACGGTGATGATCATGTTCTTGTACTTGGGCAGTTCTACGCCTGCTCCCAGGAATGCCTTGTACAGAGCCTCATTGAAGGTCTTGGCGATACCCAGACACTCACCGGTAGACTTCATCTCCGGTCCTAAGCTGATCTCGGCACCACGGATCTTCTCGAAGGAGAACACGGGCATCTTGATGGCAAAATACTCTGCCTCAGGCTGTAAGCCGGGCTCGTAGCCAAGCTCACGGATGGTCTTGCCGATGATCACTTCAGTCGCCAGATCCACGATAGGAATACCGGTTACCTTACTGATATAAGGTACGGTACGGGAAGAGCGGGGGTTAACCTCAATGACATATACTTCGTCACCGATGGCAATGAACTGGATATTGATCAGTCCCTTGACATGCAGTGCCTTTGCCAGTCTTCTGGTGTACTCTGCGATCTTCTCTTTTACTACTTTATCAATGGTCGGAGCCGGGTATACGGAGATACTGTCTCCGGAGTGGATACCGGTTCTCTCGATATGCTCCATGATACCGGGGATCAGGATATCGGTACCGTCGCATACGGCATCGACCTCGATCTCCTTACCCTGTAAATACTTATCTACCAGGATCGGGTGATCCTGTGCGATACGGTTGATGATCTCCATGAACTCTTCGATCTCTTCATCGGAGATAGCGATCTGCATGCCCTGTCCGCCCAATACATAGGAAGGACGCACCAGTACGGGATAGCCCAGTCTGTTAGCAACCGCCTTAGCTTCCTCTGCGGTGTATACAGTACCGCCGGCTGCACGGGGGATCCCGGTCTCTTCCAGAATCTTGTCAAACAGTTCTCTGTCCTCAGCGGCATCTACATCCTCCGCCTTGGTACCTAAGATAGGCACGCCCATCTTCATCAGGCTCTCAGTCAGCTTGATAGCGGTCTGTCCGCCGAACTGTACCACAGCACCATCGGGATGCTCAATATTTACGATAGATTCCACATCTTCCGGAGTCAAAGGCTCGAAATACAGCTTGTCCGCAATATCGAAGTCGGTACTTACGGTCTCCGGGTTATTATTGATGATAATGGTCTCATAGCCTGCCTTGGAGAATGCCCAGGTAGCATGTACGGAACAATAGTCGAACTCGATACCCTGTCCGATACGGATAGGACCGGAACCCAGTACCAGGACTTTCTTGCGTCCGGTGGTCTCCTTGGCTTCGCACTCGCCGCCGAATACGGAATAGTAATAAGGAGTGGAAGCTGCGAACTCTGCAGCACAGGTATCTACCATCTTGTAGACAGCCTTAATGCCGTTGTCATAACGCATCTTCTTGATCTCTTCCTCGGTCTTGCCGGTCAGTCTTGCGATCACGTTATCCGGGAACTCGATTCTCTTGGCTTCCTTCAACAGATCAACCGTCAGCGGCTGTGTCTCCAGCGCATGCTCCATCTCGGTCAGAATGGCAATCTTGTCGATGAACCACAGGTCGATCTTGGTAATGTCGTGGATCTGCTCGTAGCTGATGCCCTTACGGATAGCTTCCGCAATGACATAAATACGCTGGTCATCCACGATCTTCAGACGCTCTAACAGTTCCTCCACAGACAAAGCGCTGAAATCATAGCTGCGCAGGCAGTCCACATGCTGCTCCAGGGAACGGATAGCCTTCATCAGTGCTCCCTCGAAGTTATTGCAGATACTCATAACCTCACCGGTTGCTTTCATCTGGGTGGTCAGAGTACGTTTTGCAGTGATAAATTTATCAAAAGGCAGTCTGGGAATCTTCACGACACAGTAGTCCAGTGTCGGCTCGAAGCTGGCATAGGTCTTGTGGGTGATGGCGTTCTTGATCTCATCCAGGGTAAAGCCCAGTGCGATCTTCGCTGCTACCTTTGCGATAGGATAACCGGTCGCCTTACTTGCCAGTGCGGAAGAACGGCTGACACGAGGGTTAACCTCGATAACACAATATTCAAAGCTGGTGGGATGCAGTGCAAACTGTACGTTACATCCACCGGTGATCTGCAGTTCGTTGATGATCTTCAGAGCGGAAGTACGTAACATCTGGTACTCCTTGTCGCTCAGGGTCTGGGAAGGAGCTACTACGATACTGTCTCCGGTATGCACGCCGACGGGATCGATGTTCTCCATGTTACATACGGTGATGCAGTTGCCTGCGCTGTCACGCATTACTTCGTACTCGATCTCTTTCCAGCCTGCAATACAACGCTCTACCAGTACCTGACCCACACGGGACAGACGTAAACCGTTCTCCAGGATCTCTTCCAGTTCTACCTGATTGTGGGCGATACCGCCACCGGAACCTCCCAAGGTATAAGCGGGACGCAGTACGACCGGATAGCCGATGGTATTGGTGAATTCCACACCGTCTTCCACATTTTCAACGACCCTGGATGCTGCACAGGGCTCACCGATGCGCTCCATCAGGTCTTTGAACTCCTGACGTCCTTCGGCGTTACGAATGGTAGCTGCGGTAGTACCTAACAGCTTTACATTATGAGCAGCCAGGAAACCGGACTCCTCCAGCTCCATACCGAGGTTCAGGCCAGCCTGTCCTCCCAGGGTGGGAAGGATGCTGTCGGGCTTTTCCTTTTCAATGATCTGCTCCAGAACCTTTACATTCAGGGGCTCGATATATACCTTATCTGCGATATCTTTATCAGTCATGATGGTCGCAGGGTTGGAGTTCACCAGGATTACCTCTACTCCCTCTTCCTTCAGGGAACGGCAGGCCTGGGTACCTGCATAGTCGAATTCCGCTGCCTGTCCAATGACAATAGGACCGGAGCCGATTACCATTACTCGTTTTACATTAGGATTCTTGGGCATCTTAGTTCTCTCCTCTCATCATATGAATGAACCGGTCAAACAGGTAACCGGAGTCCTGGGGTCCCGGACATGCTTCCGGGTGGAACTGTACGGTGAAAATGTTCTTGCCGGTGTAGGACAGACCCTCGTTGGTACCGTCGTTGACATTGATAAATGCGGGAACCGCTACGGAAGGATCCAGTTTGTCGGTATCTACCACATATCCATGGTTCTGAGAAGAAATATATACTCTTCCGGTCATCAGATCCTTTACCGGATGGTTGCCTCCTCTGTGTCCATATTTCATTTTGTGGGTATCTGCGCCGGTAGCCAGAGCCATCAGCTGATGTCCCAGACAGATTGCGAAAATAGGGATCTCGGTATCGTATAACTTTTTGATCTCGGCGATCACACCGGTACACTCCTTGGGGTCTCCCGGTCCGTTACTTAACATGATACCGTCGGGATTATCATCAATGATCTCCTGTGCGGGAGTTCCTGCGGGGTATACGGTCACCTCACAGCCTCTTTCTGCCAGGGATCTGGCGATATTTCTCTTGGCTCCCAGGTCTAACAGAGCTACCTTCAGTCCCTGTCCGGACAGCTCCGTTACCAGTGCGGGCTTAGGCTCTCTGACACCTTTTTCATAAGCTTCTTTATCAAAACGCGCTGCACCGGAGAGAGGTCCGTTCTGTGCCAGCTCCGTGGTGGGCGCTACCACATATTTTTCCCTGCAGGTCACCTTTTCCACGACCTTGCCTGTGGTATACTCCTTCAGCTTCGGAAGTACTTCGTTCAGGTCATAGGCTTCGTTGGTGGTGATCATGCCGTTCATGGTACCCTTCTCACGCAGGATCTTGGTCAGCGCACGGGTATCGATGCCGGCGATACCGGGCACGCCGTTCTCCTCTAAGTATTCCTGTATTGTGCAGTCACAGCGGAAGTTGCTGGGAATACGTGAAAGCTCTCTGACGATGAATCCATCCGGCCAGGGTTTCTCCGACTCGCAGTCATCCCTGCATATGCCATAGTTACCGATCAGGGGGTAAGTCATGCATACAGCCTGTCCTGCATAGGACGGATCCGTCAGGACCTCCAGATATCCGGCCATGGATGTGTTAAATACGATTTCACTGATGATCTCTTTGTCTGCACCGATGTGCGTTCCTTCGAACACCGTTCCATCTTCCAAAATCAAAAATGCCTTCATTCTTTCCTCACATTCTGCCGCTTTTTGCGACGTTTGTATTTCTCTCAGTCTCCTACAATACCTGCAAATTGCTCCGCTGGGTATCTGCATTGTCTACGATACCCACGAATTGCTCCGCTGCTTCGCAACTCCCGCACTTCTGAAAACATTCGGATTCCACTGCATCCTCATGTTTTGGCGATTTAAATCGGCACCTGCCTCCCCGTGCAAGCACGGTCGGCCTCTGCCGTTTAAATCTGGTATCTGCATAATCGATTTATTATATCACAAAAAAAAATGCGTCGCAATAGACCCTGTCTGCATAAAAACCTACAAAAAACCTCTCCGCAATCCCGATACTCCTTGGAGAATCTGACAAAGCTGTGTAAAAGCTTACATTTTCCATTGCTTTTTCCCCTGGGTCTGATATAGAATAGATATGTATTTTCTATTTTTCAATTATCACAAAACGTTGTTTTCATACAGCAGATTGGACAGGCATCTATGGATCGTATCGAAAATGCTCAAATGAACTCCCAGGGAACCCGCAAACTCTATTATGAAAATGTGCACCAGACGGATTTTACCGCTGTGGTGATGGAATGTGTTCCCGACAAGGAAGAGGGATATTACAGGATCGTTCTGGACGCTTCCGCTTTTTTCCCGGAAGAGGGCGGTCAGTCCGCCGACAAAGGCACCTTAAACGGACAGGAAGTACTGGATGTCAGCATCAAGCAGGGCATCCTGTATCATAAAGTGGCCTGTGAGTTTCCCGTCAGCACCCGGGTCACCGGTCATGTGGACTGGAACCGCCGGTTTGATTTCATGCAGCAGCACTCCGGTGAGCATATGATCTCCGGCTTACTGCACTCTCATTTCGGACTGGAAAACGTAGGCTTCCATTTAAGCGACAGAGAAGTGACACTGGATATGAACGGAGAAGTCTCTCTGGAGCAGCTGCGTCTCATCGAACAGGAGGCCAACGCTTATGTCTGGAAAAATCTTCCGGTCAACATCAGCTGGCCCTCCTCCGAAGAACTGTTAAGCTTAAACTACCGCAGCAAGCTGGCTCTCACGGAAAATGTACGTATCGTCGAGATCCCCGGCGTGGATCTGTGTGCCTGCTGTGCTCCGCATGTAGATACCACCGGACAGATCGGTCTCATCAAAGTTGTAAATGTGCAGAGCCACAGAGGCGGTGTCCGCATCAATATTCTCTGCGGAAACCGTGCTCTGGCAGATTATACTGAAAAACAGGATTCTGTCTGGGCAATTTCTTCTCTGCTCTCAGCGAAACAGCCGGAAGTAGCAGGTGCTGTTGCCCGCGCCAAAGAGGATGCAAGGCTGCAAAAAGAGCGCGCCAATGCCCTGCAGGCAGAGCTACTGAACGTACAGATGGACGCACTTCCCTCCCCGGAAAAAGTACGCCACGTGCTTCTCTTCGTCGGTGAACTGGATGCCATCGCCCTACGAAACGCTGTGAATACCCTGACCGGAAAATATTCCGGTTACTGTGGTATCTTTGCCGGAGATGATACAAACGGTTATCGATTTATTGTAGGCAGTGCTTCCTGTAACTGTCAGGAACTGGCAGACCGCATGCGCCGGGAACTTTCTGCAAAAGGTGGCGGATCCGCTCCCATGATCCAGGGGAATGTTGCTGTCACGGCAGATACCCTGCAGACAATGTGGGTGTCGCTGTAATGACCATACTTTCTGCCTATATATGCATTTCGGCACATGAATTCCGTATTCAAAATTTCCACATGGAAAACCCCCGGCATGACCATCTGTCATACTCCGGGGGTCTGTTTGTATATTTTATATATTTTTCGTTTCGGGAAATCTGATTATTTCTCTTCTGTTGCTGCATTCTTCTTCAGTGCTACGCTGACTGCCTTCGCAACGCCACCACCTACTACACAGCTCATAGGCATCTCCAGTGCTCCGTTGATACCACAGAATGCTACGGCGAACATAAACAGATTCGCTCCGGTTGCATTCATGCTCTGCAGATACTCGGTATGACCGAAGCAGATCATCAGAGTAGACATGAAGAACAGGGTGTTCATAAATGCTCCCAGCAGACCGGTCACGAAGTAAGTTACGGTCTTCGTCTTGTCAATCTTCCACAGTGCCTTGAAGATCACGCCGGACAGCCATCCCATCAGAGTTCTGGTAGGGATGCATACCAGGAAAGTGAAAAACGGATTCATTGCTACCAAAGCTGCTCCAAAAGGGTCTCCTGCAAAACACTGGTAAAAGCTAGTAAGTCCAAATACCAGTCCCAGTACGGCTCCGCCTGCGGGTCCTAAGATCATTGCACCGATGACTACGGGAATGGTCATCAGGGAGATTGCTAACGGTCCGATGCGCAGATACCCAAGCGGGGTAAACGCCAGAATCAGCATGATCGCGATGAGTACGGCCAATTGTACCATCTCAAGTGTCTTGTTTTTTTTCATATGAAATTTCCTTTCCGCGCTTTTTGCGCCTTTGCTACTATTCCTCCATCTGGCGTCCTTTGGACTGCCGGAGGATATAATTACAAGTCATTCAAGAAAATAACATAAATGTATACAAAACACAAGTACATTTTTTAATACAATCAACGTACGGTGCGATACCACTTCAACGCCGATGTATAGGCTTCATATACTGTATTCATATCAATATTCTTTAATAGCATCAGGCGGGATACCTCCGCCCAGTTGGCTGTCTCATACTGCAGCATAAAATCGTACACCGGTGCCAGTACGCCGATGCGGTAGATCAGTGCATTGCTGATCTCGCCAGCCACATGGACCACCTTCAAAGCCTCTGCCATGGGTTTCTCGAGGATCACATCCAGCACGGAGAACAATCCCATCAGGAACAATTCATCCTTCTGCGCCTTCAGGCCAAACGCTTCCGCCAGATTCTCGGCAAATTTCGCACGAAGCAGAGAAAGTCTGGTAACCTCATTCGGCTTATCCGCATACAAAGCATTGGCTACTGCCGTGTTGATCCACTTTTTCAGTTCCCGCTGTCCCAGCATGGCAGCCGCATGACGGATAGATGTAATCTCCGAATTTACAGCCAGTGGCTGAACCATTTTCAGCAGATCGATCGTAAGTGCGGTATCACGGCTGATGATATCCGCCGCTGTCGTGAGTTCAAAATCCGGGCTGTTCACAATATTCAGCAGGTCAATATAGTTACCCTTCAAGGGTGCCACATCCGTCTGTCCCTTCGTAATGGGAACTCGATAGAACTTACCCTCATAGAAACGATATCCGCCGGTCTCCTTCAGTCTCTCGAAGTCCTCCATGGTATCAATATTACCGGCACACAGACTGATATTCGGGAATAATTTTCCGAAATAAATCTTGGCTTTGTCAATGGCGATTTTACGATTATTCAGAAGAACATAATCCATCAGCTTCAGGACTTCTCTGTAATTTTCAAAATCACTGACCGCAAGCTTGCGAATGGCAAGTTTATAGCCTTGCTGTTTCAATTCCTTCAGACGATTGACATACATTTCAATCGGCGGAATGGTATTATCGATCAAAAGTACGATTTTTTCATGAGGTGCATCGCACTGCTCCGGAATATCCGCAAAAATCGAGATATTGCTGATCGGTACGAAGATTTCTTTTCCCTGAGACAAGGTATCAATACCCATTTTCTGGATCAGTTCCAGACCCGTGATCTGGGATGCCCCGTCGAACTGTGCGGTTCCAAGCAACAGAGGATTCAACAGGAAATTCTCCCTCTGGGTAAAAAAGGAGTAGGCACAAACGGCCATATTTTCATCAAAAAGCGGTACTAATGTAAGCAGCATATTTTTACCTCCCAATCTATCTATATTATACCGATTCCGACAAGACTTTACAAGTGGTACTATCAGCACAGAGATGTAAATAGAGAGTTAGTAAAGAAATGCTATCAAATCCCCGTAGCCCTTGGCAGGGTATAAGAAACGCGGCACGCTCGTACTTTAGTACGATGCGCTCCTGTCGCAGAGCGTAGCGGTACATAAGCGGTCACAATACGACCGCAATGCGTCCCTTGGGACGCTATGGTACCGACGTCTGCTTACGGCACTGCTTATTCTTATACCCAGCCGGGGCTACTGGTTTTTTGAAAGCTTTCCAAAACGCAGAACTCCCGGCGTATGCGGTGCCATGTCGAAGATGTTTGTCGGAGGATGTTGATATTTTCTAGAAAAGTGCTGAAAGGCAGGGGGAAAGCGGACACGATGTCCGCGTCAGCCGATTGTCGACATGGATGTCGACTGTAGGCG
>CDYL01029590.1_pt1 | contig 12362 bp, 9 predicted proteins | sample 557761 | NCBI WGS metagenome assembly CDYL01 (sample SAMEA3182104, study PRJEB8094) | gut metagenome | biome: human; feature: gut; material: Stool; isolation source: human stools | place: Canada | collected 2013-02-12 | reverse complement strand
AAGGGCCCGGCCGCATAAGGGTATCATTTAAAACCGTCTAGGGTTCAGTAAGTTGGGACACATGCTACACACCGTGTGGCATGTGTCCTGCTTTTAATTATACTTCAATTACATATCCTTGTTGAAATTAGAATACACTTGCGTTATCATTTTCTTTAGTCAATCACGATTTCCAAGAAAGGGCAAATAAGTATGGCTGATGTTGTTGATATTCCGGAATTCAGAGCATTTTATTATACAGATGATACGCCCCGCCAGTTTTATACCCTCCGGCGATACGAGTATGAGAGCGGGTCTGGGGAAATGCACTGTTATAATATTGCGCCAGGTATTCAACTGTCTTTTAATGATCTAAATCTAAGTTCTTGCTATCAGCCACTAAATGTCCAAAAAGATTTTTTAGAAATAAATTATTGCCTTGAGGGCGGACACGAAGTTGAAATGGTCGGAGGCGGAATTACCTTCTTGGGTGAAAAGGATTTAAGTATATCTGGCCTATACCATGATAAACGGGTTATTGTCAATTCAAGAATCCCTTTCAATAAATATAAAGGTATAACCATTCTCTTGGAGCTAGAAACAGCCCAGACGACTCTCGACAATGAATTCTCTAAGTGGCATATAGACTTGCAAAAAATCCGCACAACTCTATGTCCGGAAGGACGTGTTCTTTTAATAAAATCCAAACAAAAAATCGACCATATTTTTGCAGAGATCTTGAGCGTTGAGAACCAGATAAGATTGCCGTATTACTGGCTGAAAATCCTGGAAATCTTACTTTTATTAAGCCAACTGGATAACAGTTATGTGGAGCCGCCCCAACAGTTTACGGAGAAAGTATCCCGGCGGACTCAACAGGTCTATCAGTATATTATTGAAAATCCTTTTACACAAAAAAATATTTCTGAGATAGCAGAGATTTATGGGGTTTCGGAATCAAGTATGAAACGCTGCTTTAAGTCAATTTCCGGTGCTTCTCTAGGCACGTTTATGAAAAGGAAACGGATGGAGGCTGCTGCGGAATTACTTAGGTCAGAGCCGACATTGAGTGTGGGTGAAATTGCCAGTCTTGCAGGGTATGAAAATCAAGGAAAGTTTTCTGGGGCATTCAAATCAGTATACGAAATGACTCCTATCGCATATCGTTTGAAATACTCGTGACCTAAATGGATTAAGACTTGACCTAAACAGTTATAGACGGATATATGATCTTGTGCTATCATAACTGACGTTAATTAGAGAATGGTGAAAAGAGCCGCGTTCAGCGGTTCTTTTTAAGGGTGTCAGTTAGAGATGTCTAACCGCGAGCGAATGGGGGGCAAATCAGTTGTTCAGTATGGGGATCAGTGCGCGAATTGTAAAACGTATTATAACCTTGCTAATTGTGATTTTGGGAGTCGTTACTCTCAGTTTTTGCTTGCAGATATTTACCGGTACAGATCCGGCAGAAATGCTTGTAAGAAAGACTACATTGTTCGCAACAGAAGAGCAAATCCAAGCAATGAGAGTTGAACTTGGCCTGGATGGTACACTCTCTGAGCAATATGCAGATTATATAAAAGGACTACTTACCGGGGACTTGGGTATTTCAATTACCAATCGAAAGCCTGTCATTGATAATATTAGAAATGCCCTTCCTGTTACATGTATGTTAGTTATTATGTCTATGCTCTGGGTTGCTATTTTAACCGTTTTAATATCAGCGTTTTCTGTCATATGGAAAGACAAAGCATTTGACCATGCAACAAGAGTTATCTGCATAATTGGTATATGTGTTCCGAGTTTTTGGCTGGCACTCATTCTGCTAATTGCTTTTGCAGTTGAGATTCCGATATTTAGTGTGATTTCAGACGGGAGTATTAAATCCCTTATATTGCCATCTATTTCTATTGCCATTCCAATTGCTTGTATTTCTATCAGAGTTTTGCGCGCTGCTGTAATAAACGAATTAAAAAGTGACTATGTTACTTACGCTAAAGCGAGGGGGTTTTCCACATCTAAAATTGTATACGGCGAGGTCCTGAGGAACGCATTTCCATCGGCCATAACACTTTTCGCACAATATTGCGCATCAGTTTTTGGAACCTCTGCACTGATAGAAACTGTCTTTTCCATTCAGGGTCTTGGATACTATTTAACTGAAGCGTGCGAAAGTATGGATGTATATGGAATATCGGGTGTGGTACTTATTTGCGCAATCCTATTTGTTCTTTTTAATACTGCAGCAGACATCTTCTCGGGCATTATTTGCCCTGCGTATAGGAGGAAACGTGTATGAGGAAACATCCACAAATTGTCATTGGTGTTTTGCTTATTGCGTTATTTGTTTGTATTGCGATAACTGCACCCCTCCTTGCCCCAAATGACCCAAATGCAACAAACCTTGCACTAAAAAATGCCCCGCCATCAGCCGAGTATCCTCTTGGATGCGATCAAATGGGGCGGTGTGAACTTTCGCGCTTAATTTACGGAGCGCGATATTCACTAAGCCTTACGGTGCCTGTGCTGATAGTACTAGCAGCGATTGCATTGTTTATTGGATGCTACACTTCTTATAAAGGTGGCCTAATAGATGAGGTCATCCGATTGTTGTGCGATATATTTATGGCATTTCCGCTTTTAGTAATAGCAATGTCATTAGTGTCAGTTATTAACAATTCTGTTGCGAGCATTATCACTGCAATTGGTATTTCTATGTCTGCGTGGTTCTTACGCATGGCGCGTTCTTATGCAAAGACCGAGTGTGGAAAGGGGTATGTAGAATCCGCAAGAGTATCTGGTGCATCTGCAATGCGGATCGTACTTCACCACATTATCCCGAATGTATTGCCACAGTTTGTTGTCTATTTTACCACGGGAATAGCATCAGCAATTCTATCGGTATCAAGTTTTGCATTTTTGGGTGTGGGCCTTATTGCTGGTACTCCGGAGTGGGGAGCCATGCTTAATGACGCTCGAAACAGCATTTATACAAATCCCGCCCTAATTGTTTATCCCGGCATATGCCTCATTATCTGTTGTGCGGGCTTTAATTTATTAGGTGAAGGTATTCGGGATTTTATTGGCAAGGAGGACCAGATCAGTGTTTCTTGACGTCAGAGATCTCACTATTACTCTCAAAACGGGTGAAGAAATTGCAAAGGATATTTCTTTTTCAATAGATGGAGGAGAAATGTTGTCCATTGTGGGCAGCTCTGGGGCAGGAAAAACGACGGTATGCAAGGCCGTTATGGGCTTACTTAGTTCTAATTATTCCATTTCAGGTGAGGTGCTTTATAGGGGGGAAAACTTGCTGCACTGTTCAAAGAAACGATTGCAGGCAATCTACGGTAAAGAAATATGCTATATTATGCAAAACCCCATGACAGCATTTAATCCATCGCTGCGTATTGGAAGGCAATTAGAAAAAGCATGTTACTTACATAACCCCCAAATATCGCGGCAGGAATTACAACTATTAGTGAGCAACACACTACAACAGTTGGGCCTTGATGATTTGAAACGGATACTGAAGAGTTACCCTGATGCCCTTTCAGGTGGGATGTTGCAGCGGATTATGATTGCAGCAGCACTAATCAATCAGCCTACTATATTGGTTGCTGATGAAGCGACTACAGCAATAGATGCCTGTAACCGAATTGAATTGATGCAATTACTTAGGCAGTTATGCAGTGGCGGCATGGCGATCTTATTTGTTACACATGATTTAAGAGCGGCGTCAATGGCGGATCGAATTTTAATAATGAATGATGGCCAGTTGGTCGAGGCAGGGACAACAGAGCAGATCTTCAATGAACCTAAAGAAGAATATACAAAATATCTGCTTAGTGCTTGTACGTTGGAAAGGCGGTGATTATCTATGATTGAGGCGAAAGATGTAAGTTGCACTTTTGCCCGCAATCCGTTTTCCAAAGAGGGATTCATGGCGGTTTCCCCAGTTTCAATCCAATTCATTGATGGTGAACGGTATGCCATCGTTGGTGAGTCAGGGTCAGGTAAGACAACACTCGCCAGAATGATTGCGGGCCTCCAGCGTCCTACGACGGGGAATATCTATGTCGATGGGATGCCTGTTTACGGTAAACACAAGGTTCATACAAATTACTTCAAGGAAGTCCAAATTATTCAACAGGACTCTTCATCTGCATTAGATCCTAAAATGTCCGTGGGTAGATCAATCGAAGAACCTCTTTTGTGTTTTTTTCATTTAGACAAAGGAGAACGCAAAAAAAGGTGTCATGATCTGATGGATTTATGTAATTTGCCTGTTGAATACTACTCGCGTCTTCCCGCAGAATTATCTGGGGGCGAGCAAAAACGAGTCGCTATTGCAAGGGCCTTGGCAGCAGAACCTAAGTGTCTAATTTTTGATGAGGCAACAAATGGCTTTGACCTTCCTTTACGCAAGAAGATCATTGAAGAAATTGTTGACTTGCAGAGGAAACTCGCATTTACCCTTATATTTATTACACATGATATGGAGTTAGCCGTCGTTATTGCTGACGTAATTTTGGTTATGAGAAATTCCACCTTGATTGAACAGGTTGAATTTTCTGGAGATATATCAGTATTTACAAGCGAATACAGCAAGACGCTTTTATATGCGAGTGGAATTACTGATACATAATCATTGTTGGAATTGATCATAGCAGAAATAAAATGAAAGGATAGTTTGCGATGAAATTCAAAAGACTTGCAACGATTCTTATGGCTGCGGCCATGATGGTTTCGTTGGTTGCCTGTACAGGCGACAATGGCGAAAACTCAGAAACGCCTGTTACTTCGGGCAATGATGTTGTGGAGGAAACGGAAACCAACCACATCACTTTGGCCGAAAGTTGGGGATTTGAAAATTTCTATACAATTATGACGCCCGATGTATCGGCAAGCAACTTCGGTATCACATATTATCTTAGCAATTTCTACGATGTGCTTGTAGAATATCAAGATGGAGAATACGTTGGTGGTCTGGCCGAGGATTGGACAATTAGCGAAGATGGAACGGTCTACACATTCAATCTACGGCATGATGTGAAATTTTCTGATGGTAGCGATCTGACTGCGGAAGATGTTGCCAAATCGCTTTTGGCCGTTCCCATCAATTTGGGGCAATACAATGGAACCTATGGCCGCCTGTCTACAATTATTGAAGATGCAGTGGTCGTTGATGACTATACTGTTGAAATGCATCTGACGCAACCTTATTATAATGCGCTGCGGGAGCTGTGTTTGGCGAATCCATTCGGAATCGTATCGAGTGAACAACTTAATGATGATTTAACGAAAAAGGATACTTTTGAAACTGCAACCTATGGTACAGGTCCCTATATGTATGCTGGAGATAATGACGGGCAGACCTGGAATTTCGAGAGCAATCCCTACTATTGGGGTGAAAGACCTGATGTTGAGAGTTTTTCTATCAAGAGCATTCCTGACAATGATGCTAAAATTCTCGCATTGAAAAACGGGGAGATTGATTTTGTCGCAGGAATCACGAACGTCTCCAACGAAAGTTTTGTGGAAATGCAAAACACTGAGGGATTTGGCGCCAAGGTTGACGACAAATCTTTCCGCACCGGATATATTGGTTACAATTTAAGTAGCTCTATGTTCGGTGATGAAGTTGTTCGCCAAGCCATTACATTGGCCTTAGACAAAGATGCAATTTCTGAGAGCATTTATGGCGGCCTGTATGAAAAAGCAGATACATTCTTCCCGAAGACCCTACCCTATTGTGATGTAGAGCAAACCGTATACTCTTATGATATAGACAGGGCAAACCAATTGCTTGATGAAGCAGGATACATTGATACGGATGGCGATGGCATCCGTGAAAAGGACGGTGAGAAACTATCCTCTCCGTTCCAGTACCAAGCAGGCTCCGCTTCTGATGATAACTTGGTTGTTTATATCTGCGACCAGTTAGGGAAAATCGGAATCGAACTTACACCGCAGTCTGCACAAATGATGGACTGGTATGCAATGATTACAACTGGAGAGTACGGCCTTACCTTATTTAAAACACAAGGCGGTTTCTATGATCCGGGCAATACGATCGGTAATATCGATCCCAGCATGGCCATGGACCCAATTATCTCCCAGGTCGCTGCATACTTGCCGGGCGGTGCCGATCTGATTACAGAATTGGAATCTACTACTGACGAGGAACGAATCCAAGAGATTTATGGAATTATTTTGACTACGATGGCGGATCAGTGCCTTACTACACCTCTGGTGTATCCTCACCAACTTGCAGTATATAGTGATAAGATTGCAAACTACGATTTTCCGCCTGATGCAAACTTTACTGCTGTACAAAATATCACATTAAAGTGAGCATTTTCCCATTCTGCAAACGGCGTGCTATGCAAAACATAGCACGCCGTTTGTAGAAAGAGAAACGACATATTGCAAATAGATTACAGAGAAGTTATGTTAAACCATATATTTGCTCTGCCGGTTGAAAGGAGTCCAGATATTGGTGAGCAATCAATCAAAAGGAATTAAGCGGATTCTCAGTTTTGCCGGCAGATACAGGGGCCTCTTGACTTTTGCCCGTTGCCTTTCCGGCATCAGTGCGTTGTTTATTATAGGCCCTTTTATCTGTGTATATTTTGCGGCAAGAGAACTTATCGCTGTATTTTTAGGCGATCAATTGAATGGCCAAGCATTATTGAATTGGGGCCTTTTTGCATTAGGATTAGAACTCGTGGGAGTAGTACTCTACTTTTTGGCTTTGCTATCTTCTCATATCGTTGCGTTCCATATTCAAAAAAACCTGCAGATGGCAGCATTAAGGCACCTTGCTCATATGCCAATTGGCTATTTTAATGCCAATCCAAGCGGAAAATTGCGTAAAATAATTGATGAAAACAGTTTTCAAACGGAGACCTTTATTGCACATCAGTTGCCAGATTTAACAGGCGCCCAAGTAACCCTGATTGCTGGTGTTTGCTTTATGATCATTTTTGACTGGCGTATTGGAGTTCCACTTATTATCTTATATGGAATGGCCTTTTATCTGCAAAGCTCTCTCATGGGAAAGAATAGTGCTGAGTTTATGAGAATTTATCAAGACGCTCAAGAAACAATGAACCATGAGGCTGTTGAATATATTAGAGGAATCGCCGTTGTCAAGGTGTTCGGACAAACTGTAAAGTCGTTCGCCAAATTTCATAATGCGATAGAGACCTATAAAAAGTACGCACTTGCTTATACTATGTCTTGCAAGAAAGGCATGGTTGCATTTAATGCTATCGTAAACTCATCCTTTTTAGTGCTGGTTCCGATTGGCTTTCTAGTTGGATTTACGACCCCGACACTCAGAGATTTTATTCAAAGTTTTCTGTTTTACGTGATTTTCTCTCCGGCATGCGCAGTGATGCTTAATAAAATTATGTATATGACTAGTTATAAAATGCAGGCAGAGGAGTCTATGCGTAGAATCGATATGATTTTAACTTCTAAACAGCAACCAGAACCAGCGATCCCCCAATATCCTGATACATATGAGGTCGCTTTTGAAGATGTGACATTTGCATATGATAATACCGATCACCCCGCAGTTTCACATCTCACTTTTATGGCAAAAGCAGGAGCAATAACGGCCCTTGTGGGACACTCCGGGTCAGGTAAAAGCACAGCGGCCAGTCTGATCCCTCGGTTCTATGACGTGCAGGATGGCGCAGTAAAAATTGGCGGCGTTGACATCAGGGAAATCCCACAGGGTGATTTAATGAAAATGGTGGCATTTGTGTTCCAAGACCCCAAGTTGTTTAAGGATAGCCTATTAGAAAACATAAGAGCCGGAAGACCATCGGCAACCCGTGAGGAAGTTCTAAAGGCAGCTCATCTGGCGCAGTGCGACGACATACTGAAAAAGCTTCCAAACGGAATAGATACAATTATTGGAAGTCAAGGTATATACCTGTCCGGGGGCGAAACACAGCGCATTTCTATTGCCCGCGCTATTTTAAAAGATGCTCCTATTGTAGTTTTAGATGAGGCGACAGCATATGCTGACCCCGAAAATGAGCATCAAATCCAGAAGGCCTTTGATGGACTTATAAAGAATAAAACGGTTATTATGGTTGCACATCGGCTTTCGACTGTCCAGGATGCAGACCAAATATTGGTGATGAAAAACGGTGCGATAGCGGAAAGCGGAACACATTCTGATTTGATAAAGCATCAGGGCGAGTATGCTAAAATGTGGGACAATTATAACAAAACGGTGCAGTGGCATATAGAAAGTTGAGGTGCTGTCTATGCTAAAACGTGCGTTTGCATTAAGCGATCAAGGCGCAAAAGATTTAGCGAAAGGAATTATAGCAACTGCCTGCGCCAATTTGATACAGATCATTCCAGCAAGTTTGTTGTTGATGGTAGTAATGATGCTTTTAGAAAAAGCGGCGGGGACTCAAGTTAATGTAGGTCGGAATATTCCGTTCTTTGTCGGAATTACCCTGGTGCTTTTTGGCATGATCGCGATTGCCCAATTAGTACAATACAATTTGACATACACTGCTGCATATAAGGAAAGTGCAAACCGAAGAATTGTGCTGGCTGAAAAACTCAGAAAACTTCCACTGTCATTCTTTGAAAAGAAAAATTTAGCCGATCTGACAACTACTATTATGGGGGATTGTACAGCATTAGAAAGGACATTTTCTAATGCGATTCCACAGTTGTTAGGCACAATTCTTATGTTTGTTATTATGTCCGTGGGGCTGGCAGTTTTAGACTGGAGGATGGCTCTTTGTATTATTGTCCCGGTACCAGTTGCCTCAATTGTTGTTGTTCTTGCTCGTAAGGCACAGAGTAAGGCGGAACTTGAAAATCTGGAGGCAAAAAGGTGCGCCTATGACGCAGTACAAGAATATATTGATACTATAAAAGAATTAAAAGCATACTCAAAAACGGATGTATACTTGGATGAACTTGATAAAAAGTTAGAGAATGTTATTCGTTGTTCCTTCCGAAATGAGTTAGCCCCCGGAGCATCTACAACAGCTGCTCAGTTCATCCTGCGCTTTGGTTTAGTTGCTGTTTTGCTTATAGGGGGAAACTTGGTGATTGAAGGTATGCTTTCTATTCCCATGCTCATACTGTTCCTTCTTTTCGCTGGTCGAATCTATGATCCATTCACCAACTGTTCCATGCTATTAGCGGAGGTTTTTGCCGCACTTGTAAGCATTGGCCGGATGAAACAGATAGACAATACACAGGAACAAACCGGCTCAGACTGTTGCAATAACATTGGCTGCGATATTGAGTTCAAGGATGTTTACTTTTCTTATAACGAGGAACCAGTTCTGACAGGAGTATCTTTTGTAGCAAAGCAAGGCGAAATAACTGCTTTAGTCGGGCCATCTGGCAGTGGAAAATCAACAGTTTCAAAATTAGCAGCGCGTTTTTGGGACGCCGATTCCGGACTCATAACACTTGGAGGCATAGATGTCAAAACTGTTGAACCAGAAGTATTGTTAAAAAACTATGCAATCGTATTCCAGAATGTCACCCTTTTTGACGAATCGGTAATGGAAAATATACGGCTTGGCCGTAGCGGAGCTTCTGACGAAGATGTTAGAGCCGCAGCAAAGGCCGCCCAATGTGATGAGTTTATTGATCGTTTACCGCAAGGCTATGACACGAATATCGGGGAAAACGGAAGTAAATTATCCGGTGGCGAGCGCCAGCGCATTTCTATTGCCCGTGCCTTGCTAAAAAATGCTCCTGTTATTCTTCTCGATGAAGCAACTGCATCTATGGATGCAGAAAGTGAAACAATGGTACAAACTGCCTTGTCAGCGTTATTAAAAGGTAGGACAGTGATAGTTATTGCGCATCGAATGAGGACCATAGCAAATGCAGACAAGATAGTTGTTTTGGACAAAGGAAAAGTGACTGAAGTGGGGACTCCCAGCGAGTTGGCTAAAAAAGGCGGGTTGTATGCGCATTTGGTTGCACTCCAGCAGAAACAGCAAATGTCTTCCTTACCGACATGAACGTCCTAAGAGGGAAATATGAAAAGAAAACAGCAAGCCACCACATCGGGTGAAGATTATTTAGAGGCAATTTTAGTGCTCCAAATGCAGAAAGGAACAGTGCGCTCTGTTGATGTCGCCCGGCATATGGAGGTGTCAAAGCCCAGCGTGAGCCATGCGGTGGCGACCCTGCGGGATGGAGGTTTTCTGACGATGGACAGCGACTATTTCCTGCACCTGACCGATGTGGGCCGGGAAGTGGCGGAACAGATCTACGAAAAGCACCGTTTCTTTACCGAGTGTCTGATTGCCGCCGGCGTGGATCCGAAAACCGCAGAGGCAGATGCCTGCCGGATTGAGCACGTCATCAGCGACGAGAGTTTCCAAAAATTAAAGAAACAACTCATGTAACCTGTGGAGATCGAACTCATTACACCAAGAGTGTCTTCGAAATTGAGGATGACCAATATGCAAAACGATCCGCGCTCCCGAATTCTCCTATTGCTACAACTTCTCCTGAAGCAGACAGATGAGCACCACTACGCAACTGGCGCGGATATTCTCCGTTTTTGGGAGACTCATGGCATCCAGACCACCCGGAAAAATGTGTACAGCGATATCCAACTGCTCATGGACTTCGGCCTGGACATCATCTGCATCAAAAGTACGCAGAACCGCTACTTCATCGGCTCCCGGCTACTGGAGTTGCCGGAACTGAAACTGCTGGTGGACGCTGTGGAGTCTTCCCACCTCATCACGGAGAAGAAAAGCGCCGCCCTCATCGAGAAGCTGGGCCATCTCACCAGTCGGCACAACGCCGCGATCCTGAACCGTCCTATCTACATGGACGGCACGGCTAAACCGGACAATGAGGCTGTGTATTACGCCATCGACGCCATCCAGACGGCGATCCACGAACAGCGGGCCATCTCTTTCCAGTATTTCGAGTACACGCCGAAAAAGGAAAAGGTCCTAAAACATAAGGGCTACCGCTATGGGTTCAGCCCCTACACCCTCATCTGGAACCGGGACTTCTACTACGCCGTGGGCTGGTCGGAAAAGCACGGCAAACTGGCGCAGTTCCGGGTGGACCGCATGACGGCCATCCAAGAAACCGACGCCCCCTACACAGCAGACCCGTCCTTTGACCCAGCGTCCTACCTTCGGGAAGTCTTTGGGATGTACCACGACGCGCCCCGGCGGGTGATGCTACTGTGTGAGAACCGCACCATGCGAAATGTCATAGACCACTTCGGCGAGGATGTGGCCACGGAGGTGGTGGACACCAAACACTTCCGGGCTACTGTGGATGTGGCACCTACCCCACCATTCTTCTCATGGGTATTCACCTTCGGCGGCGCCATCCGTATCGAAGGGCCTGCGGAGGTTCTGGCGAAAATGAAGAATATGGCCGCGTGGCTGCATACATAAAAGCAAGAGGGATCCGCCCAGGAAACGCTGGGCAGATCCCTCTCACCTTTATAGAGCAGGAGGGCCGCTGCGGGGATACATTCCCGGCAGCGGCCCTTCCTGATTTTAGTCCGAAAAGTATACCGGCCTGCCAATGGATGTAAAGCCCTCGATGCCGGTGATCACCACATTGTTGTATCCGCTGGCGCAGTGGATGATGAGCAGATTGCCGCTCTCGTCCCTGCCGCCTACAATGCCCACATGGGAGTCCTCTGGATAGAATACCAGATCGCCGGGCAGCGCCTCGTCCCAAGAGATAGCGGAGCAGTAGGTATGCTGCGCGGAGGCTCCGCCGCCGTGCCCGATGATGTACTCGCCGCCTGTGGCATTATAGAATACCCAATCAACGTACCCTGAGCAATCCATCCCGTAGGGCCGGTAGGTGCCGGAACTGGAACTGCCGGGGGCCGTGACCTGCATGGTGGTCCCCCAGCGGGAGTCCCAGCCGAGGACGAGGCTCTTGCCGCCCCAGAAGTAATTGACCTTGCCCACCAGTTGGCAGGCGGTTTCTATGATCTCCCGGCGCTCGGCGCTCAGGTCCGCCGGCAGTGAGGCAAGCAGTTCCTTGGCGTCGGCCTCTGTCACAGCCAGATTCCCAATGGCCCCGCCCAGCAGGTCGAGATTCTCCAACAGGTCATCCAGCATGTCGTTCTGCTCGTCGGTAAAGGCATAGTGCTCCCGCATCTCGTCCACGGTCTTTCCCGTGACTGAGATCGTCAGGATGGTTTCCGTCCAGCTGTCGTCCTCGCCGTCGTCCGGGTCGCTGTCCGGGTGATCTATGGTTTCCACCGCGGAGGAGAGGGCTGTCATTTCCCAGAACACCTCCTTCAGCCGTGCTACCCGGTCGGCATCCAGAGTGACCACATCCACACCGTCATTGGTCCCCGCGGTTTTCACCGCAAACAC
>CDYL01013748.1_pt1 | contig 12489 bp, 28 predicted proteins | sample 557761 | NCBI WGS metagenome assembly CDYL01 (sample SAMEA3182104, study PRJEB8094) | gut metagenome | biome: human; feature: gut; material: Stool; isolation source: human stools | place: Canada | collected 2013-02-12 | reverse complement strand
GCGTACTGACAGGCCATTTACTCTCCCATTCTAACAGCTTCGGCTTTGAGATGGAAAAAGACGCGGCTGGCTGCCGCGCCTTAAACCGTAATTATTATTGTAGGAGGTGCGCAAATCACGGAATTTTTTGTTGTGGAGCGCAGAGAACACATTGTAGGCTATGTCATAAGAAGTGATCCCGCTTTTTGTCAGGGTTTTATAATGTTCTTCGCTCCACCCTCGAAACACCTCTGCAAATGTCATATTGTACCGTTCGGTCAGGTCTTTCCCGGCAAGGCGTTCTAAAGACTCTATAGCCTCCGTCTTTTTTTCATAGTAACCGATTATGACCTTGTTCTTTGCGGCCACCCACGGGCGTTTCCTGCGGCCCTGGAGCTTATATACAGTCCCAGTCCCGTTTGCACGTTTTAGGGCCTTGCGCTTTTCTGGTACTTGTTTTTTGCCGCACATCGGGCAATACAGCGCACCGTCTGGCAAGTCTGCTTTGCACTTCTTACAATTCATTGACTTTTCCCCTTCGTTCCGGTAGAACAAAGGGGCAGATGGCCCGCAAAAGCTTCTGCCCCTTGTCCGTCCTCGGTGTTGGTAGCACCGGGGGCGGATTTTTATTTACCTAGCTCGATAGCCATTGGCCGCGTCTCAGACGCATTGAGATGCCATATGATATTTAGCTTGACATCATCATTTCCGCTATATTTTGCCCAGCAAAGGCCACACTCCGCCTTTATCTCATATGGCCCATCGCTCTTGCCCATAACTGATTCTCCAGGGCCAATCACCCCGATTTTTTCACCGTTTACGAAAATATCTACGCCATTGGATGCCCAATCCGTGGCGGGCTGGGTAACAAGAATGTTAGGCATTTTTTATTCCTTCCTTCTTTTTGTTCACCAGCAGTTTGAACAGTATTCGTAACCTCTTGAGTCTGCTTCGCCCAGCGTCATTTCCGTGTATTTTTTCATCCCGGAACAGTCAGGAACAGAATGAATCTTATGGCTAGTGCTGACATATACGACAGTGTCCGATGAATGTCCCCGAATAGTGGTTACCTGGCTCGGCTCTGGCGTGGGTTCCGGGGTAGGTGCCAGAGTAGGAGACGGCGACGGCACGGGCGTGGGAACAGGGGTTTCCACCGGCTCGTCAGACGGCTCTGGCGTTGGAGATGGGGCCTCGCTGGATGGGGCAGGGGACGGTTCCTTGCTTGGCTCGGGTTCCTCAGATGGTGCGGGGCTGGGGACCTCACTAACAGTTTCGGACGGAGCCTGGGACGGAGGCTCACTTACCGATACGCTGTTGAATGGACGGTCTCCATCCGCCGTGTCACGCCCACCGCTGGTCCCGATAGCGTACATCAAAACGGCAACAATAATAATAGTCCAAAACCACCATTTCTTGTAAAATGGCTTTTTCTCAGGTCCGTCAGGACTAGTACTACTTGTGGTAGGCGAGTTCTTGACTGTTTTTTTTCTTTTCTCCGGATAGTCTTTCACATAACTTATACCTGTTCCGGGAATGGATGCAGTAGTCCTGTGACCGCCTCCGGCTTTTTTTGTAACGCGAAAACCCTTCCCGCCAACACTGTACCCAACACCAGATTTACTAAAGTTTAAGCGCATAGGGCCAAAATTTATACTCTTTCTAAATCGAAAACCCATAGTACGTTACTCCTGATGTTTATTTCGCCCTCCGGCGGTTGTGGTACTTTATCACTAAGATAATCCCATAAACTGTACTTTCTGTTTCAAAATAAGAATCTGCGTAATCCATAAAGCAAGCTTCCAACTTTTGGTTGATATGTCCTATTGAAAATATAGAACAAATGTACTATAATTTAGATACACTAATCGAACAGGGCTGGAGGGTACAAAATGCGGGATAACGATTTTGACGACGTTGAAAAATTGCGGGAAGAAGCATTATCTGCTATAATGAGGCTACCAAAGGAAAAGCAGATAGAAATGTGGAACATTTTACGGAGGTTGAAGCAATGAAGATTCTTATTGCAAGCGACGGCATGGAAACACGAGTTCTTTTGAACGGTGTCCAGATCCCACTCAGCGAAAAAAGTTCCTTCCAAGTATGTGGGGGTGAATCTCCCGCATTGAGCGTTGATAGTATTCCTATCGCTTATAAAGCGGATGTTAGGGTATAAGATTGCTTCCGAATGAAAGCCACTCTTTGATTGTTTCAGCTTTTACATTCTCCATATAAACAATCGCTTGGTCTTGCAATTCAAATTGTCCAGTAATATATGCCTTAACAAACCCGATTTTCTTTAGTTCTGGTATGTCCTCTCGAACAGACTCAGCCAATTCAAGCGTTTCCTGGTCGTCGCTCGGATCGAAATACTTTGAATTTAGTTTATCCATTCCATGCGATCTTCTCTCTTGATATGTCTTATAGATTTTGGCAAGGCTTTTCTTTGCGTCTTTCGTCATTATAGCGACCATTTTACTCCCTCCCAATCAATTCTGATGTTGCCATGTCAATAACAGCTTTCAGCTCATCCTTGCTGAATGTAGCAAGAAATTCCTTCCAATCCTGAATAGTTGGAACCTTTCCCGTCTCCGTTTCGGAGGCGGGATTTTTTATGTCCGTTTCTCCAATCAGATAGCTTACGGTGGTATTGAGGGCTTTGGCTACGGCCAGGGCTCTGGAAACAGACGGAGAATTTTTGTCCCACTTATTTATAGTCCCGTTTCCAAATCCACATTCTTTTTCAAGAGAAAATAATGTTTTCCCCTGTTTTTCGCACAGTTCCCGTATTATTTCGACCAAAAAAACCGCCCCCCCTAAAAAGCTCGGTATATTTCCTAAAAACTTCTTGACAATTAGCAAATTTACCGATATAATAGGGAGCATGAGGGCAACAAAAACTTTGACCCCTCATTGGACGGGCCTAAATCGGAAAATATGCAGTTGTCCTAGCAAGATGATATTAGCATATTTTCCGATGCCCGTCAAGGAAATACGACGAGGATAGGAGGTAATTTTTTGATTCTGGACAATATTAAGCGGCTGTGCCGGGAGCGCAAGACCAATATCACTAACCTGGAAAAGGAAGTTGGAATTGGCTTCGGGACGGTCTATAAGTGGGGGAAGGTTTCTCCGAGCGTGGACAATCTGAAACTGGTGGCCGATTACTTCGGCGTCACCGTAGACTACCTACTTGCAGAGAATGATACCACAGGAACAGTCCAATAAACGGGATGGAAAGGAGGGCCTGCATGATTGAGATACTTACAGCCCAGGAGGCAACGGAACGCCTGCGGGCCGAAGGGCTACGTATTTCCCCGGATACGATCCGGGACGGAATCCAGCAAGGGGTATTTCCGTTTGGAGATTGCGTTATGAGCGGAGACAAACCGAAGTGGTGTTACATCTACGGGCCGAAGCTCGAAGCGTGGATAGCGGATAAGACCAAATAAAAACGCCCCGGCCAGTGATGGGACACTGACCGAGGCCACCAGACCTGACTGAGTAAGCAATCAGGCTTGATAGACACATGATACTAGAACAAACGTTCTCTGTCAAGCCGGAAAGGAAAAAATTATGGCAGAGAGAAAGAAAACTTTGAATGATAAGGACAGTATTTTGGACTTGGAGGACCAGGCCCGGAACACAAAACGGTTGCTAGACCGCTTGAATAAAGCGGCATACGGGACAACATGGGATGAGTGCATCCGGCTTGTGGCCGATTGCATTAAGCTGCTAAAAGAGAGGGAGGACAAGCATGAAGGACCAAATCATTGACGCGGACTGGACACCCATCCAGCGGGCGGCGGAGGACAAGCCATGAAACAGTTAGTTGCTTTCCTCTCCATACTTTTATTTGCTGCCCTGTCGGACGGCCTGATGGAAGTGAGCATGGGGCTATTCGCAGTGTGCGGATGCCTGGTGCTGGGAGGGGCGTTTATCTTGGTAACAGCAGAACAATAAAAGCGCCGCTCCCCGGTGTAGCAGACCGAGGGGCGGCAAAGGGGACGAGCACCATACATATTGATTATAGCACGTCCATCCAAAAATGCAAGGAGAAACATATGTATTACTACAATGGGGCCGGGCAGAGATATGAACTGCCGGAACGCCCTTTAGAACCGGAGGAAAATAGATATGAAACTGTACGAAATCGACAGCGCCTTGGAAGCACTGGTAGATCCGGAAACTGGGGAACTGCTGGACTACGAGCAGTTCTCACGGCTCCAGATGGAGAGAGAGGCAAAGATTGAAAATACGGCTCTGTATGTGAAGAACCTTGAGGCGGAGGCCAAAGCCATCAAGGAGGAAGAAGCCCGGTTGAGTGAGCGCCGCAAGGCTATGGAGAATAAAGCCAAACGGCTGCGGGAGTACATCGGATTCGCACTGGACGGGGAGAAGTTTGAAACGGCCCGGTGCTCCATCAGCTACCGCAAGTCCACAGCTTTGGAGGTGGACGATATTACATCCGCCGCGGAGTGGCTGGATTACAATGGGCACCCGGATATGGTGGTGTATGCTTCCCCCTCTATTGACAAGCGGGCTGTTACAGCACTGATTAAGGGCGGTACGCAGGTCCCAGGGGTAGAGTTGGTAGAGCGTCAGTCACTGCAGCTGAGGTGATGATATGAGGATGTTTCGTCTGCTCAATGAGGGAGAAATCGAGTGTAGGGTATCTGAAATCGATAAACAAGGCAAGTGGTTGAAGCTGCTCCTTTACAAAACCGCTAGGACCGATTCGGCGCTCTTAGATGAAACCGTTGGCCCAATGAATTGGTGCAATGAATATAAGGAAATAGATGGGAAGATGTACTGCGGCATCTCCATCAAGTCAGAATCCGGAGAGTGGATACAGAAGTGGAACGTTGGGACTGAATCAAATATGGAGGCCGAAAAGGGCGAGGCCAGCGACGCAATGAAGCGGGCTGGATTTGCGTGGGGAATTGGAGCGGAGCTTTACAGCGCCCCGAAAATCAAGATACCGTCCGAAAAATGCAACATCAAGCAATACAACGGCAAGTATAAAAATTATGACGACTTCCAGGTAGAGAAGATAGCCTATGATGACGCACAAAACATCTCCGGATTATCTATTCTATGCAACAAGAAGAGGTGCTGGGTATGGACGCGGACTTAATAGAAGAGATCGGACAGAAAACCGTGCTGCTCGACAAAGCAATCACTCAACTTGGAAAACGCGGAAGGGCATATGCCCAAGCGGAGCACGATTACCGTGTAGAAATGGCTAAGAAGATACTTGTGGAGCGGGAAAACGGGACCCCGGTCACGATTATATCGGATGTGTGCCGGGGAAACCCGGAGATAGCAAAGCTCCGGTTTGAGCGGGATGTGGCGGAGGTTGTATATAAATCCGCTATGGAGGCCATCAACGGCTACAAGCTCCAAATCAAAATACTAAACGATCAATTAGACCGGGAATGGAATAGGAGCGGTGGATAATGCTGCACGAGTGCTGGCTATGCGGGCGCAATGGGTCTGTGGACCCACTGGACAAGCATCATATTTTCGGCGGGCCATACCGAAAGAAGTCTGAAAAATACGGGCTGGTGGTCTATCTGTGCCACGACAGATGCCACATTTTCGGCCCGGATGCGGCCCACAACAACAAAGACACCATGCGGGAGCTGCACAAATACGGGCAGCGAAAGGCTATGGTCAAGAATGGTTGGACCGTGGAGGACTTTATCCGGGAGTTTGGGAGGAATTATCTTGAAGCAGACTGACCGGGTGCTCCGGTACATGCGGGATTTTGGGAGCATCAACCCATTGCAGGCATACAACGACCTGGGAATCATGCGGCTGGGGGCAAGAATTTTGGACCTGCGGCATGAGGGGCACCACATCACCCGGCGGATGGTGTCCGGGAAGAACCGTTACGGCGAGAGCGTGAGCTACGCCGAGTATAGATTGGAGGATAACGTATGAAATCGGCAAAAATTTATACCAACGACTTGAACCGGCTGATTGCGGCCACCAAGTCTTTTGTGAGTGATAGTGACCATCTACCCTGCAACCAGTACATAAAATTGGAGTTCCATGCGGCAGACAATCAAGTTGTAGCGATGGCTGTTGATGGATATCGGATGTCCGTAGAACATTCCGTTATCAGTGATTGCGATGAGGACTTTGTGGCGTTCATCAAGAGCAACACCAAACTTCCGCAAAAACACTATGCGACTATTTCTCTGAGTGAAGACGAGAAAGAGGCTGTTATTCGTTGCAACGGCTTTTCTTTTGGATATACCCAGCCGAATGACAGCGGTTTTGCGTGGGAAAAAGCAATTCCGACCAGTGATGTGAAATACCGGATCGGATTCAATGGGAATTACCTCCTGGCGGCTTTACAGGCGGCAAAGGTATCGGCTGGAGAGAGTTTTAGGCAGCCGGTGATTTTGGAGTTCCGCAGTAATATAGAGCCGATCCTTCTCCGCACCAACAAGGAGGACATCAAGATGGTTTTTCCGGTTCGCATAAAACAGGAGGACGCTAATGCTTAATCATATCACGATTATGGGCCGGTTGACCCGGGACCCTGAGTTGCGCCACACCCAGAGCGGAGTGGCGGTAGCGTCCTTCTCCCTGGCGGTGGACCGGGATGGGAAGGACAAGGGGACGGATTTTATCGACGTAACCGCATGGCGCAATACGGCCGAGTTCGTCTCCAAATACTTCATCAAAGGCCGGATGGCCGTAGTGGAGGGGCGGCTGCAAATGGAGACCTGGACGGACCGGGACGGCAACAAGCGCACCAGCCACAAGGTGGTGGCGCACAGCGTCTACTTCGGGGACAGCAGGCGGGAGGAATCAGACAGCCGGGAACCGGAGTACGTTCCACCTGGACAGGAGTTCATGGAGCTGGATGACGATGGCGGACCGCTCCCCTTTTAAGGCGGTGAGTCCATTTGCCAAACAGGATCATCAAAGAGAGCATTTGCACCAGCGAAAAAATAGGCTCTCTGTCTGATTTCGAGTTTCGGCTATGGATTGGATTGATTACACAGGCGGACGATATGGGCCGGGGAGATGCGCGCCCGGCGATCATTAAAGGGCGGGTATTCCCGCTCCGGGAAAGGGTCACAGCAAAGGACATAGATTCAGCTATCCACGGTTTGGCGGCCAAAGGCTGCGTTTCCCTCTACACGGTAGGCGGGAAACCCTACTTTTGGTTCCCGACTTGGGGCGAACATCAAAGAATCCGAGACTGCAAAGCCAAATTCCCAGGGCCGGAAGAAGCCGACACAGATAGCGAAAATCCAAGTTGCGGCGAGTTGCGGCAAACTGCGGCGAGTTGCGGCGGGTTGCGGCCTGAATCCAATCCGAATCCGAATACAAATCCGAATCCGAATCCAAAAGAGAAAGAGACACGCACACCTAGGGGGAAGTATGGCTGGGTCAAGCTGAGCGACAAGGAATACGAGCGCCTGCTCACTGATCTTGGGGAAGAAGAGCTTGCCCGCTGTATCGACTATGTAGACGAATCCGCCCAAGGTACTGGAAACAAAAACGGATGGAAGGACTGGAACGTCACAGTCCGGCGCTGCCATCGGGACGGATGGGGGATTCGTCCAGGAGGCAAGGCCCCTGCGCCAAATAAATCCACACAGCCAAGCGCAAAGAATATCATGAAGTGTAATGCTTGGATTGATGAGTTTTTGGAAAAAAACGGGGATTTGAAATGAAGATAATCATCCCATTTGCACTGCCTGGCCTGAACGATTACATAGAAGCGGAGCGGGCACACCGGCAGAAAGGGGCGGCCCTAAAACGAAAGTGCCAGCGGGACATAGCGGCGGTCCTGAAAAAACAGGTGAAAGGCCCGCTCCGGGAGCCTGTGGTGATGCGCTACACCTGGGTAGAGAAGGACCGCAGGCGGGACAAGGATAACGTATCCTCCTTCGGGCGGAAGATCATCCAGGACACGCTTGTGAGCATGAACGCTCTGCGCAACGACGGCTGGGCCAATATCGCCGGGTTCAGCGACGAGTTTCGGGTGGATAAAAAACGGCCCAGGGTGGAGATTGAGATACTGGAGGGACAGGATGGATGAACTAAAAATCCCCTGTGAGACCTGCGCTACTAAGGGAGATTGCCGAATCAAGAAAGGGTGCTATCAGTGGCAGTGCTGGTTCCGGGAGTATTGGAGGAGGCTGAGGAAACAGTGGATGACATCAAATTAGCCCTTTTGGGCGATAAAGAGACGGCCAAGCGGCTGACGGATGCGGGGGTGCTGCTGTTTGGCAACTGCCTTGACCTGATGCCCAAGCTGCCAGAAAACAGTGTTGACTTTCTTTTTACCGATTTGCCATATGGGACAACAAACTGCAAATGGGACACGCCGATAGACCTTGACCTATTTTGGAGAGAGGTAAAGCGGTTAGTGCGTCCTGGTGGTTGCAAAGCCCTGTTTGCACAAGCTCCGTTTGACAAGGTACTTGGGTACAGCAATCTGCAAGAACTACGCTATGAATGGATTTGGGAAAAAACACAGGCAACCGGGCATCTAAATGCAAAGAAGATGCCGATGAAGGCTCACGAAAACATCCTGATATTTTACGACCATTTGCCGACCTACAATCCACAGATAACTCACGGACACAAACGGAAAATTTCAACGGCGGCACATAAGCGGAACTGTAGGACGGGGGAAGTATATCATGATTACGCGAAAACTGGGTATGACAGCACAGACAGATATCCGAGGGATGTCTTACATGGGCCGAGCGACAAACAAAAGTTATGCTTGCACCCGGCACAAAAACCAGTATGGTTATGTAAACAGATAGTGCTTACTTACACAAACCCAGGGGATACGGTGCTGGATTGCTGTATGGGCAGCGGCTCTATTGGAGTAGCGTGTCTGGAAACAAAAAGAAGGTACATTGGTATGGAAAAAGATAAGAAAATTTTTGATACGGCAAAGGCCCGTCTCGCCTGGAACACCCGTGCGCCGGTGCTGACGGCGGAGGAAATGGAGATGCTGGAGGGGATGGAAACATGACGAGGGAAAAGGCGATAAAAGACACTTGAGTGTATGGCAGTTGACCTGACCGGGGCTTTAGCAGATACGAAAGAACCGCTGGCAGACGTGCTGCGCCAGCGATTGTACGCAATTGATGTTGCGCAGGCCGCCCTCACCCCGCCCGCGCAGGAGCAGATGAAGCGGGTGCGGGGAGAATGGGCAGAAGAAATTGTAAAAAAGTGTGACTGGAAAGGGAAAAAGCGAGATTATTATCAGCCGCATAGTTGCTCTAAATGTCACACGCCAGACCCTGGAAACGGCAAATCTAATTTCTGCTCAAAATGTGGTGCGCCTATGACGGACAAGGCCGTGAAGATGGTGATGGAGAGATTGGAGGCGCTATGGAGCATATCTTAAGCCTGAGCTACGGAAAAGATTCAATGGCGTGCTTTGGGGCGTGTGAACTGCTCGGATGGCCCATAGACAGAGTTGTGACCGCCGAAGTTTGGGCGACAGACACCATCCCCGCCGATCTACCTCCGATGGTCGAGTTTAAGGCTCACGCAGACCGTATCATCAAGGAGCGATGGGGCATCCAAGTGGAGCACATTAGATCAAAACGATGTTATCAAGATGTCTTTTACATGGTGGCGAACGGAGAAAATGAGGAAAGGGCCGGGAAAATCTATGGATGGCCCTATCAGAGAGGCCCGTGGTGCAACAGCCGCTTAAAGCAAGCCGCTCTTGCAGAAAGCAGAGGCATACAGTATTTAGGTATCGCCGTCGATGAGCCAAACCGCTTTCACAACCTGTCCGATGCCAAGCGCTCTCCGCTGGTGGAGGCTGGATGGACTGAGGCGGACTGCCGAAAATGGTGCGAGGAAAATGACTTGCTCTCCCCAATCTACACAACGGCCACGAGGGGCGGCTGCTGGTTTTGCCACAATCAGGGTGTCGGGCAATTGCGGCTGCTGCGTAAAAACTATCCAGACCTGTGGGCGCTGATGCTCAAATGGGACGCAGACAGTCCTGTGACGTTCAAACCACCCAGAAGACAATGGGTGACAGATCTAGACGGACCAGAAACACGACTTGTGTTTGCCGATGATGACAACACTGTGGAACGGGAAGAATGCGGATACTGGAAGAACTTGCCCGGTTGTACCGTCCACGATTTTGACCGGAGGTTTGCCCTGGAGGACGAGGGGCTGATTGCAGCAGACGATAGGATTTTCCGCTGGAGTATGCTGGAAGAAGAACTAAATTACAGATGGTTTTGAAAGGAGGCGCTAACCGATGTCAAGACCGATTGACGCATATACACTAAATAACGCTCTGGTGTCGTGGTACAACGACACAGAGGATGAAACAGAAAAGGCGATCCTGCGCCGGGTGATGCAGATGGTGGTCCATGCGCCCACCCTCACCCCGCCGAACAAGCCGCTGACGTGGGAAGAGCTAAAATCGGAAGCAAAAGTCAATCCGGTTTATAGTGTGAAATATGGCTGGATATTCCCAAGCACTGTTAAGGACGAACCATATAAACAAATATGGTTTTTTACATCAAAGGGATTCGCTCAGACGGAATTGTTTTACCGTGATACATTTTACCGCCGCCCACCAGAGGGAGAGGAGGAACCTGATGGACATTGAGAAGCTGATTGAGCGGCTAAGAACCGAAAGCCTTTACAAAGACAAGGCGACACTGGAAATCATGGATTTGTGCATGGACGCTGCCACCGCCCTCTCCACGATCCAGGCCGAAAACAAGCGGCTGAAATCCCTGCTTGGTGAAAGCGGGCAAGACCTATGGAGCAAGGAAAACCAACGCGCGGACCGCTTAGAGGCCGAAAACGAGAAGCTGCGGGCCGAGCTGGAGCAGAAAGAAAAATACTATGAACAGATGGTCGATGCGCTTGCAGCAACCGAGAGCGCCGAGCTGGAGCAGGTGAAGCGGGAGAGGCGTATAATCCCAAAGGGTTATGCTCTGGTTAAATTAAAATTGTTGGAGGAACTAGATAACTTCCGAGAACTTGGTCCTATTGACCGCCTCCGAAAACTCAAGCAAGCTGACGATGAGGGACGGTGCGTGGTGTTCCAGCCCGGATATGCTGTGGTGTCCATCTATAATCCAGCAGATGAAGATGGATTATATACCATGAAAGTGACCGGGGTTATCACAAAAGAAGAATACGAGGCCGCACTACGGAGGGAGCAGGATGATTGACTTAAAGAAATGCCCGTTCTGCGGGAGCGACAATGTGGAGTTTATGCCAGATGAAGAGCAACTTTTGGAGAGCACCACGACCGGGTTTATTTGGTGCCATGGATGCGACTTCACCAGCGACAGCTTTTTCAGCGAAGAAATAGCGGCTGGAAAGTGGAACCGAAGGGCCGCGCTGAAGGGGATGAAGAATGGCTGAGTACATCAAGCGAGAGGACGCACTTGACATTGTGAAACGCACAAGTGGAGACTATGCCACTGCATTTGCCGAAATAGCGCGTCTCCCCGCCGCCGAGGTTGCGGAGGTGAGGCACGGGAGATGGGTAGACAAAACCAATATTAGCAGATCGGCAGTTGAGCAAAGAGTGGATTGTTCTGTTTGTGGGCAGATTTTTTGGACTACTGCTGTATTGTCGTTTAACTACTGCCCCAACTGCGGCGCTTTGATGAAGGAGGACGAACATGAAACTGGTTGATGCGGAGCAACTATTCTGCTGTGACTGTGAATACAAAGAACGATGTAAAAATGTTACTTGCGATGTAAAAACAATGCCCACCATCGACCCCGTCCACGCCGCCGGTGGATGCTATTGCCGGGAGTGTGAGCACTGGACGGGAATTGCTCTTGGTATGCGCTGCAAGCTGTATAGTTTTCCGCCCAATGCGTTTATATTAAGCCAACCGGACAGTTTTTGCAGCAGAGGAAAGCGAAAGGAGACCGCCCATGACTAAGTGTTGCGCCACCTGCGCCTGGTACGAGGACTTCCAGGGCGTGTGCTGTAACGGAGACAGCCCGCACAGGGCGGATTTTATGAGTGCAGACCAGAGCTGCGAATTTTGGAAGGAGGACGACCGTGAGCAATTATCTGTGTCTAATTACATAGACCTGCATCCAATAGAAGCCGCCCGCCTGATGGGCTACGAGGTGGTGGAGGATGAAGAAAAGCCCACAGAGGATATTTTCTTACGCTTTCTCCGCGACTTTCAAAAAGAACTCGGAAACCGATTCGAGGGTGTAGATTCTTGGGATGTGTGGGTCAATATCAGCGGTACAGCCGCATGGAAAGATGCTCTTATCGTATCATCCCAAAAGCATATGCCAGAGGTTTTTACGCTATGGGACAAGCTGGACTGGTGGGCATCTGACCTTCTGGATAACTGGCTGATTGACTGCGCTGAGTACATCGGTCTAATTCATGACAATGCGGTAAAGGAGGAGGCCAACATGGACAAGCCGTTGAAGGATTGGACGCTGGGAGAGGTCAAGGAGTATTGCGCAAGCCGAAACGGGAATTGTGCTGACGATTGC
>CDYL01003557.1_pt1 | contig 12702 bp, 9 predicted proteins | sample 557761 | NCBI WGS metagenome assembly CDYL01 (sample SAMEA3182104, study PRJEB8094) | gut metagenome | biome: human; feature: gut; material: Stool; isolation source: human stools | place: Canada | collected 2013-02-12 | reverse complement strand
ATTTCATAATATCATTCTTATGGGGTAAGGGGAACTATACCCTTTTTATGTAATATAGCTATTATTATAACTATAAGCAAAAGGACGAATGAAAAAACTCTCGTTTTTTCACACGCCCATTTTATTTACCCTATAGGGTGTGGATTCTTCTTGAATATTAGCACTAGGCATGTTAATATACTATTTGTCATATTGTGGCTTTCTTTATTATTTATAATGAAGGGAGCAAAAAATATGGGAGTTGATTTAAAAGGAAAAGATTTAGGTCCAAATCTAAGCCAACGAAAAAAAGATGGTAAATATAGAGCACGTTTTTTGACGGCTAGTGGAAAAAGAGTAGATAGGATATTTGATAATGTAAAAGATGCCAAACAATGGCTTGCAAATGCAAAATATGAAGATGCCAATTCTATATTAATCCTTAATAATAAAACATCTGTAGATTGTTGGTATAAACAATGGATTGGATTTAAAGAAAACAACAAGCGACCTAATACAGTTAGAAATTATAGAAATCGTTATGAAATTAATATTAAACCGGTCATTGGTAGGATGATGATTGGTAATGTAAGAGCAATGGATTGTCAAAAAATACTTGATAACATGGTAAATGATGACTATGCAACAAGTACTATTAAACAAACATTCATTACAATGCAAAGTATGTTTTATGCTGCATATGAAAATGATGTTATAAGAAAGACACCAATTACAAAATCAGGAGTGATTGTTCCTGAAGGTGAAGCTAAGAAAGAAATTGATTTCTTTTCATATGATGAGCAAAAGTTCTTTTTACAAGTGGCAAAGGATTATGCATACTATGAACAATTTGCTTTGATATTATTAACCGGTCTTAGAATTAGTGAGGTTATAGGTCTTACATGGGATTGTGTTGATTTGGAAAACAAGACTTTGAGAGTAGAAAAGACACTTGAATATCGTTATTCAAGAAAAAACGAAAAGTCGCTAGATGGGAAAATAAGAAAAGATGGTTGGGAATGGGGACCACCAAAAACCAAAAAGAGTAATAGAACCATTAGTTTAACAGATAGTGCGGTACAAATTCTTGCAAGACTTAAAGATAAACCTTATTTAAAAGAAAGTACTCCAAAGGAATTTAGAAATTTGGTCTTTCTAAGCAAAAAAGACGGTTTGCCAGTTAAGAACAACACCTATGATAATGCGTTACGAAAACGTATTGATATTATGACTAATGAATGGAATGATGAAAAAAAGGCAAAGGAAGAAGCATTAATAACTCCACATTATTTAAGTTGCCATGATTTAAGACATACATTTGCAACACGATTTCTAGAAAGTGCATCAGGAGAGTATGCAAAAAGCTATAAAATACTATCACAAATGATGGGACATAGCTCAATAAAAATCACATTAGATTTATATAGTCACTTGACCGAAGAGACAGTGAAAACCGAGATAGATAAGTTTTCCAATTATATGGATAGAATGGTTTTTGCATAAGTTCATAAAAGGTCATAAAAGGAATATATAAAAATGGGGGACAACCTCATGGAAAGTCCTTGAAACACTAGAAAAATAAGAAAGAAGGAAAATAAAATGAAATTAGGAATCGTCGGACTCCCAAACGTCGGAAAGTCCACATTATTTAATTCCCTGACCAAAGCAGGTGCTTTATCTGCAAACTATCCATTCGCAACGATTGATCCGAACGTCGGAATCGTTTCCGTACCGGATGAGAGAATCGTAAAACTCGGTGAACTTTATCATACCAAGAAGGTAACACCGGCTACCATCGAATTTGTGGATATTGCAGGACTTGTAAAGGGAGCCAGCAAGGGCGAGGGTCTTGGAAACCAGTTTCTTGCAAACATTCGTGAAGTGGATGCTATCGTACATGTAGTACGTTGTTTTGAGGATACCAATATTATCCATGTGGATGGATCTATCGATCCTGCAAGAGATATTGAGACCATCAATCTGGAACTGATCTTTTCTGATATTGAGATTCTTGACAGAAGAATTGCAAAGATTTCCAAACAGGCAAGAATGGACAAGACACTTGCAAAAGAACTGGAGCTTGTAGAGGCAATCAAAGCACATCTGGAAGCCGGTAAGATGGCAAGATCTTTTGAAGTGCCGGATGATGAAGATGCGGAAATCTGGTTCAAAGGCTATAACCTTCTGACTGCAAAACCGACCATTTACGCAGCAAATGTTGCAGAGGATGATCTTGCAGATGACGGAGCATCCAATCCACACGTTGCAAAAGTGAGAGAGATGGCAAAGGAAGAGGGCGCAGAAGTATTTGTGATCTGTGCACAGATTGAACAGGAACTTGCAGAACTCGATGAAGATGAGAAAAAGGAATATTTAGATGACCTTGGAGTGACCTCAAGCGGACTTGATAAACTGGTAGCTGCAAGCTACAGCCTGCTTGGACTGATCAGTTTCCTTACCGCAGGGGAGGATGAGTGCCGTGCATGGACAATCAAGAAAGGCACAAAAGCACCACAGGCAGCAGGTAAGATCCATACAGACTTTGAGCGTGGATTTATCAAGGCTGAGGTTGTAAATTATCAGGATCTTTTAGATAATGGAAGCCTTGCAGCAGCCCGTGAAAAAGGAATTGTCGGCATGGAAGGAAAAGAGTACGTGGTCAAAGACGGAGACGTTATTTTATTCCGCTTTAATGTATAAGAGCTAAAAAAACGCATATCATTTTTCGAGGGAATGTTTCGGAGAATGGTATGCGCTTTTGTGACTTGACAGAAAAAGAAGTGATAAACGTCTGTGACTGCAAATGCCTTGGAAATGTTCATGATCTCGATATTGACGAATGTGATGGAACGATACGGGCGTTGATCGTTCCGGGGCCGGGAAAATGGTTCGGCTGTTTTTGCAGGGAGTTTGAACTGTTTATTCCGTGGTGTAAGATCGTCAAAATCGGACCGGACATCATTTTAGTTGATATTGATGAGAAAGAGGCAAAACACAAGGTTTAAAGAGAAGAAAACAGGAGAGACAATGTTAGATCAGAGTGTATTTACAGAGACAATCCATGAGGTGGCAGAGATTATCCGCACTTCTGCGACACCGTTATCAAAAGAAGAAATCTTAGGCTATTTCAAAGAGATGGAGTTAAACGAGCAGCAGGAAAACATGGTTTTAGAGTTCCTTCTGACACCGCATGAGGAAGAGGAAGCGGAAGAAGAACCTGATGAGGCAGAAGGCGGAGAGCAGGACACAGCAGACTGGCAGGAGACGTCAGATGCATCTGCGCTGGCACAGAATGATTCAGGCGAAAAAGAGGAAAAAAACGGGAAAACGGATATTTTACCAGAATCTAAGATGTTTCAGATGTATCTTGAAGAGATCAACGAGCTTCCGGTTTATTCTGAAAAAAAGCAGGAGGAAATGTATCAGAAGCTGCTGGCTGGTGATGAGTCGGTCATCCATACGATCACGAACAGCTGGATGGTCAAAGTATTAGAAATCGCCAAAAAGCTTGCGGTGACTTCAGAGGGCTTCGAGGATGTCATTCAGGAAGGGAATATGGCACTTTTCCTGAAACTGACCGAACTTTGCGGATGCGGGGAAAAAACAGATGTTGAGGCAGAATTGCAGGGCGCAGTGGAGACAGCCATGAAATCATCCATTCTTGCGGAAGAAGGCGAGGATGAGGATGAGAAGGCTATGGTCGGCAAGCTGGCGTTAGTCAACGAGGCTAAGAAGTATCTTGCAGAGGAGAAAGGCAGGGAAGCAACTGTACATGAACTTGCAGCATATACACAGTTGACAGAAGAGGAACTTTCTGATATCCTCTTATTGATCCAGAAAGCGGATCAGAAGGACAAATAGCATATAGAATCCAAAACCAATATTGGAGTGGACTTTTCTGGAGCAAAAAGCTCTATTTTTCGCCACACGACTGAATGTGAACAGTCGTGTGGTATTTTTTTGCGCTAAAACAGATATTTCAGCGTATGCGAGTAAGATTGATTGACAGAAAGAAAACAGAGGAGAAAAAGAAAAGATGGATCAGGAATTTATGAAAGAAAAACCGGTGATGCCGCTGGTGATCTCCATGGCGCTGCCGATGACATTTTCCATGTTAGTGAATGCATTATATAATATCATAGACAGCTACTTTGTAGCGCAGATCAGTGAGGATGCGATGACGGCGTTATCGTTAGTATTTCCGTTACAGAATCTGGTCAATGCAGTGGTCATTGGTTTTGCTATCGGAATGAATGCTGCGATGGCTTATTATCTTGGGGCACAGAAACAGCAAATGGCGGATAAAACAGCATCGCTTGGCATGTTATTGAATATGCTGCATGGTCTGGTGCTGGCTGCCATCTGTATTGCAGTTATGCCAGCCTTTTTAGGGATGTTTACAAAACAGGTCGGAATTATCGGAATGGGGGTACAGTACTCGGATATTGTATTTTTATTTGCAGTGCCAAATGCGGCAGCGCTTTGTTTTGAAAAAATATTTCAGGCAGTTGGACGCATGAAAACATCTATGTTTTGTATGCTGCTTGGCTGTGTGACCAATATTGTGCTTGATCCACTGCTGATTTTTGGAATTGGGATTTTTCCTGCAATGGGAATCCGGGGAGCGGCACTTGCAACCGGAATCGGACAGATCGTGTCACTGGCAGGGTATCTGACCGCATATTACTGGAAACCGATTCCTGCCAAAGTGAAGGTCAGAAATATGAAGCCGGAGAAGCAGCTTTGCAAAAAAGTGTATTCTATCGGAATCCCTGCAACGTTAAGCCTTGCGCTGCCTTCAGTCCAGGTGTCTGCATTAAATGCGATACTGGCTGTTTATTCTGCAAGTTATGTTCTTGTATTGGGTGCTTATTTCAAATTACAGACATTTTTGTATCTGACTGGAAATGGTGTGGTACAGGGGATGCGTCCATTGATTGGATACAATTATGGAGCAGGAGAGTCAAAGAGAGTGAAAGAGATTTTTCGGTCAGCATTGTTCCTGATCGTAATAGTGATGGTGATCGGTACGATTCTCTGTATGGCAGTGCCACAGGCGCTGATCGGTCTGTTTACAGGAAATCCTGAGACAATCCGGCTAGGCAGGGAGGCACTCAGGCTCATCAGTATAGGATTTATCGTGTCATCGGTTTCCGTCACGGTATCTGGCGCTTTGGAGGGGCTTGGAAAAGGGAAGGAATCGTTAGTTATTTCATTACTGCGTTATATCGTGGTGATTTTGCCGCTGGCATTTATTTTAAGCCGCCTTTTTCAGGCGGCTGGTGTATGGCACGCGTTCTGGATCACGGAATTTGTTTCAGCAGTGATCTCATGGATCATATGCAAAAAAGAGATTTTTCAGTGAGGCACATCCAGCAATGTTTCAAACTGGTCGATCGGAACAGGTTTGGAATAAAAATAACCCTGATACCAGGTCGCACCAAATTGATGAATGTAGTCGCTTACCTCCTGATTTTCAATTCCCTCGATACAGGTTTCGGTATTGGTACGGTTTGCGTAATCAACGATCGACTGTACCATAGCCTGATTCTGTGGCTTTTGTTCAATATCTTTGATAAAACTCATATCGACTTTCAGCTCATCAACAGGTAATTCCAAAGCAAGACTTAGGGAGCTGTTACCGGTTCCAAAATCATCCAGTGCAATTTTAATCCCCTTTGAGTGAAAGAAATTGACTTCATTTTTCAGAAAAGTCACATCGAGATCCCGGCAGCGCTCAGTCAGTTCCAGACACAATTCCTCCGGTCTGGCTCCGGTTTCTTTTAAAATCGTCATGACAGAGTCACGAAATTCTTTTCGCGACAATTGAGCGGCAGAGATGTTGACGTTTACGAAAAAGTGTGGGATCTTATCACGAATCCTGCCAATATCCTTTAATGCGGTGCGTAAGATCCAGTTGCCGAGGTCAAAGATACATGGATCTTCCTCTAACCACTCCATAAATATTCCTGGAGAGATGAGACCGTAGGGTTCTAATTCCCATCGTATCAGTGCTTCCATGCCACGGATCTTTCCGGTCTTTGTGTCTGCTATCGGCTGGTAGAACAGGCGGAATCCCTCAAAATGGCTGGTTGCACACTGGTGGATCAGACCAATCAGCTCAAACTGTTTTTCGTTGTTGCCACAGATCTCATCGTTAAAAATGACGAGATCGCCATGATGTTCATAGCGTGAATGATTCTGCGCATAGGTCAGACGGCTGCGGACAGCATTCGTTTCTTTCATATAGGGTTCTAAGAAAATGGCCCCTGCAGAGATCTTGATCGGAATCCGTTTTCCGTTCACTGCAATGGTGTTTGCCAGTGTATCCTCGATGAAAGCGAAAATGCTATGGAGCTCTGTTTTGGATACTTTGTCGAAAACAAGCACAAATTTCGCACCGGACAGGCGGTAGGCATAACCGATATTGCGTACCATGTGTAAAAGGCTTTGTGCCACTTTGTTCAGAATCTTATCTGCAAAAGCTGCCCCATACATGACATTGATATGGCTGAACTGATCCAGCCCGATCTTTAAGAGTGCGGCAGGACGTGTGTTATCAAGTAATTGGGTGATACAGCGGTTCAGTGCCGGTTCCGTATAGAGACCTGTGACAGAGTCCACATCATCAGAAATTCCATAATTATCATAGCGGATAATGATGATAAAAGGCTGCTTTTGTTCATCATAAAGTACACGCGCCATGGCGTTGAAACGGTTGTAGGAATCGCCATCTTGAATCCGGTATTCCCATGCGGTATCCAGATTTTTACCGTCAACCCGTTCTTTAAAACCACGTTTGAAAGTGGCAACATCATCAGGATGGATCTTCCGGTTTGCCTTTTCCATGCTGCGGATCGTATAATTTTCTTTCATGCCAAAATAATCCATCGCCCGTTCGGACCACCAGGTGATTCCGGTCCGAAGGTTTGTGATGGAAAGATATGATTTTTTGGAAAGAGAGGCAATCGCTTTTATCATATCTGGAAAAAGCCGGTCAATCTCTTCCCAGAAAAGCTGTTCATGATTGTCAGTTTTATCGTTTTTCATTCATTTTCCCCGATTGACATACGCACGCATGTCTTTTCACAATGTACACGTAACCAATAACTAATAAAGCTATTTGTGATTATAGCATAAAATAAATTAAATTTCGAGTTTTTTCGTATTAATTCAAAGTATCTTTTTTCAGGTTCTTATTTGCTGTTGAAAGCATGAGTTTAATACGGTTCAACTGGTTTACTTCACTTGCACCCGGATCGTAGTCTATCGCAACAATGTTGGAATCCGGATAGCGGTGCCGCAATTCCTTGATAACACCTTTTCCTACAACATGGTTCGGCAGGCAGGCAAATGGCTGTGTGCAGACAATGTTCGGAGTGCCGGTATGGATCAGTTCCAACATTTCTCCGGTTAAGAACCATCCTTCACCGGTCTGGTTACCTTCGGATACGATATCCCTTGCATATTTTGCAAGATCCTCAATGTGTGCAGGTGGAGTAAAATGTTTACTCTTCTTAAATTCATCAACCGCAGCAGAGCGCAGCCACTCAAAGAACTTGATGCCAAGGCGTCCGATACGTTTGGATTTCTGGCTGAAACCGAGGTTATCTGCCTTAAAGCCTGTGTTGTAGAAGCAGTAGAGCAGGAAGTCGGTAAGGTCAGGAACAACAGCTTCCGCACCTTCGGATTCTAACAGGTCTGCAAGATAGTTGTTGGCAGCCGGATGGAATTTCACCAAAATCTCACCGACTATGCCGACACGCGGCTTTTTAATATCAAGACGCGGGAGATTGTCAAAGTCACGGATGATCTCACGGCACATCTGCTTGTATTTTTTATGGGATAAAATCTTATCTTGTGTAATAAATGCAATGATCTTCTCTTTCCATTTTTCATGGAGTTCGTTGGCAGAACCGGGAACTGCTTCATAAGGTCTTGTGGCGTATAAACAGCGAAGGAAAATATCACCAAATTCCAGAGCGTAAAGTCCGTGCTGGATAAGCTTTGGAGTGAAAGTGAATCCCGGGTTGCTCTCTAAACCGCTCAAGTTGATGGAGATAACCGGAACATTCGGGTAGCCAGCCTTTTCCAGAGCACGGCGGATGAATCCGATGTAGTTACTTGCACGGCATCCGCCACCGGTCTGGGAGATTAAAATCGCAGTCTTATTCATATCGTATTTGCCGGATTTTACGGCATCCATCAACTGGCCGACAACGATCAGGGACGGATAACAGGCATCGTTATTGACGAATTTTAATCCGACATCGACACATTCCCTTGCAGGAACATCTGGTACGACCAGATTGTATCCGGCAGCATTGAAAGCCGGCTCTAATAATTCAAAATGGATCGGTGACATCTGCGGGCAGAGAATCGTGTAGTTTTCACGCATCTCCTTCGTAAATACCACACGCTCATAACTTGCAGGCACGATCGTTCTTTTGGTCTGCTTTTTCTCGCGGACGCGGATCGCTGCGATCAGTGAACGGATACGGATTCTGGCAGCACCTAAGTTGTTGACCTCATCAATCTTCAGACAGGTGTAGATTTTGCCTGATCTGGTCAGAATATCGTTGACCTGATCGGTGGTAACGGCGTCAAGACCACATCCGAAGGAGTTCAACTGGATCAGGTCTAAGTCATCTCTTGTCTTTACAAAGTTTGCAGCCGCATACAGGCGGGAGTGGTACATCCACTGATCCATAACGATCAACGGACGCTCCGGCTGATGCAGATGGGAGACAGAGTCTTCTGTTAAAACGGCGATTCCATAGGAAGTGATAAGCTCCGGAATACCGTGGTTGATTTCCGGGTCAACGTGGTATGGACGTCCGGCGAGAACGATACCGCGTCTTCCGGTCTCTTCCATATATTTTAATACTTCTTCACCTTTTTTCTGCATTTCCATGCGGATAACAGCTAATTCCTTCCAGCCTTCGGAAACTGCATCACGGATCTCCGCTTCGGAAATGCCGAATTCAGAAGAACCAAATACCTTGATGAGCTGGGAGGATAAGGTGTCCTCATTTGTGAATGCCATAAATGGATTTAAGAACTTCACCTGACCGGAAGTGATCTCATCCACATTGTTTTTAATATTCTCTGCGTAAGAAGTAACGATTGGGCAGTTGTAGTGGTTGTTAGAATCCGGGAACTCATTTCTCTCGTATGGGATACACGGGTAGAAAATGAAATCCACATTCTGATGGATCAGCCAGGTCACATGTCCGTGCGCAAGTTTTGCAGGGTAACATTCGGATTCGGATGGGATCGAATCGATACCAAGCTCGTAAATCTTACGTGTGGAGGACGGAGAGAGTACCACGGAGAAACCTAGTTTTTTGAAGAAAACTGCCCAGAATGGGTAGTTCTCATACATATTTAATACACGTGGGATGCCGACGGTACCGCGGGCTGCTTCCTCTGCACTTAATGGTTCATAGTCAAAAATACGTTTGTTCTTATATTCAAAAAGGTTTGGAATGTTGTCTTTGTTCTTCTCTTTTCCAAGACCACGCTCACAGCGGTTGCCGGTAATATACTGACGGTTGCCGGAGAAGCGGTTGATGGTTAAGAGACAGTGGTTCGTACATCCCTGACATCTTGCAAGCTTCGTGTCAAAAGTCAGTGCATTGATCTCGTCGATGGAGAGCATGGAGGTCTGATAACCTTCCTCATGGCGTTCCCTTGCAATCAGGGCAGCGCCGAAAGCTCCCATGATACCGGCAATATCCGGGCGGATACACTGGACACCGGCAATTTTTTCAAAACTTCGTAAAACGGCATCGTTGTAGAACGTTCCACCCTGTACCACAATGTTCTGACCAAGATCTTTTGCATCGGAAAGCTTGATTACCTTATATAGAGCATTCTTGATGACTGAGTAGGCAAGACCGGCAGAAATATCAGCGACGGATGCGCCCTCTTTCTGCGCCTGTTTTACTTTCGAGTTCATGAATACTGTACAGCGGGTTCCAAGATCGATCGGGTTTTTCGCAAAAAGGGCTTCTCTGGCAAAGTCCTGTACAGAGAAATTTAGTGATTTTGCGAATGTCTCAATGAAAGAACCACAACCGGAAGAACAGGCTTCATTTAACTGGACACTGTCAACGGTCTGGTTTTTGATCTTAATGCATTTCATATCCTGACCACCAATGTCGAGGATACAGTCAACTTCCGGATCAAAGAATGCTGCGGCATAAAAATGTGCGACAGTTTCTACTTCGCCGTCATCTAATTTCAGAGCAGCCTTCTGTAACGCCTCACCATATCCGGTGGAGCAGGAGTGTACAATGTGTGCCTTTTCCGGCAGTTTGGAATAAATATCCTTGATCGCACGGATCGCAGTAGAGAGCGGGCTTCCGTTGTTATTGCTGTAGAAGGAGTACAGCAGAGAACCATCCTCACCGATCAGGGCAACTTTCGTTGTGGTGGAACCTGCATCGATACCGAGGTAGCAGTTTCCTTCGTAAGAAGCCAGATCTGCGGACTTTACATGATGTCCGTCGTGGCGTGTGCGGAAAGCATCGTATTCTGCCTGATCTTTGAATAAAGGATCAAGTCTTGCAACTTCGAATTCCATATGGATATCGGACTGAAGTTTTGTATGTAATTCTGCCAAAGTAGTTACTTTGTCCTCTTTATAGTTCAGTGCAGAACCGATCGCTGCAAAAAGATGGGAATTCTCAGGGGTGATCGCGTGCTCCTCATCTAAGTTTAAGGTACGGATGAACGCAGCCTTTAACTCGGATAAAAAGTGCAGAGGACCGCCTAAGAAAGCAACGTGTCCACGGATTGGTTTTCCGCAGGCAAGACCGCTGATCGTCTGGTTGACAACTGCCTGGAAAATAGAAGCGGATAAGTCTTCCCTGGTAGCCCCCTCATTGATCAGAGGCTGGATATCTGTTTTGGCAAATACACCGCATCTGGCGGCAATCGGATAAATTGCCTTATAATTCTTTGCGTATTCGTTCAGCCCGGTCGCATCTGTCTGGATGAGGGATGCCATCTGGTCGATAAAAGAACCTGTACCACCGGCACAGATACCGTTCATACGCTGTTCCACATTACCGCCCTCGAAATAAATGATCTTCGCATCCTCACCGCCAAGCTCGATAGCAACATCGGTCTGTGGTGCATAGTGCTGTAAAGCAGTGGATACGGAGATGACCTCCTGGACAAACGGCACGTCTAAATGTTTTGCAAGGGTAAGACCACCGGAACCGGTGATCATTGGGGCAATCTGCATATCCCCAAGCTGTTTATAAGCTTTTTCCACCAGCAGGGAGAGAGTTTCACGGATATTGGCGAAATGTCTCTCGTAATCGGAGAATAACAGGTTGTCATTCTCATCCAGCACAGCTACTTTGACTGTCGTGGAACCAATATCAATACCAAGTTTATGAAGTGTATTGTTACTCATATCTTTCCTCCAAATTATCTCTTGTAAATCAAATCTATCAATAGTCTATGTTCACTATTTCTTCCTATTATATATATGTGCTCAAAAACCAAGCAATGTACATTATACGACAGGAAAAAACAAAAAACAATGACAAAATAATCTGAAAAATCTAAACTTTTTATGAAGAAATTTAGCGCCGATTGACAAAGGTTTCCTGCATAGATATACTTTAGCTAGATTGTTTGAAAAAGAAGACAATCCAAAGAGTATTTGAAAAAAAGGAGCAGCAATATGAACTGGTTAAATAAACTGGAGCGTAAATTTGGAAGATATGCGGTACCGAATCTGATCGTGTATCTGATCGGAGCATATTCCGTTGGATTTGTATTGAACATGGTGGCACCGAATATATTGGGATTCTTGAATTTCCAGCCTTATTACATTTTACACGGACAGATCTGGAGACTTATCACATGGATTTTAATGCCGACAGACAGCAATATCATTTTTCTGTTGATCATGATGATGTTTTATTATCAGCTTGGAACTGCGTTGGAGCGCGCGTGGGGAACTTTCCGTTTTAATGCCTATATCATCGGCGGAATCCTGCTGACTGAAGTGGGAAGCCTTTTGGCGTATGGTCTGATCTATCTGTTTATGGGTGGCAATTTTGCATACACTGCAAGCACAATGATGGGACAGATGATCAGTACTTCCTATATTAATATGTCCATATTCCTTGCATTTGCTACCTTATATCCGGATATGCAGGTATTACTGTACTTTATCATTCCGATAAAAATGAAATGGATGGCAGCCGTATATGTTGTTATCATGGTATTCAGCGTGTGGGATACCTATCATGCGATTTATGCATATACCCAGTCTGCATCCACTGCATTATGGTATGCAGGGATTATGCTGTTATGCATTGTGATGTCACTGTTAAATTACCTCATTTTCTTCCTGTCCACGAGGAATCTGAGCCGGTATACCCCACATGAGGTGCATCGCAGGCAGCAGTTTAGGGCGCAGATGAGAGAGCCGCGACCTGGTTCCGGTATTGCAAAACACAAATGTGCGGTCTGCGGACGGACAGAGCTGGATGATCCAAATTTACAGTTCCGTTTCTGTTCGAAGTGCGAAGGCAATTATGAGTATTGTCAGGATCACCTGTTTACACATCGGCACATCAGAAGAGTATAAGAATAAAGATACAGTCTTTTTCCAGATGATGGAGAAAGAATTATTATGAGCATGGATTTATCCATATTTCATAACCTTTCGATATTGTTCAAATAGTGCAGTTTTTT
>CDYL01028091.1_pt1 | contig 12873 bp, 10 predicted proteins | sample 557761 | NCBI WGS metagenome assembly CDYL01 (sample SAMEA3182104, study PRJEB8094) | gut metagenome | biome: human; feature: gut; material: Stool; isolation source: human stools | place: Canada | collected 2013-02-12 | reverse complement strand
GTTCTGCATATGCACCTGTCGGCATATATGAATAAAAATACCGTCCATCCCTTACAAGCCCTGCAATAACACGAGGATCTTTCCTGTCATTTTTAGATGGACTGTTGTCATCTAATTCTTTGGTCTTATGCACATGGTGCGGGTTTACCATTACAAACTTTATGTCCTTTTCACCCATGAACTGCCCAAGATCAAACCAGTAGTGACCGGTTGGCTCTATTCCTACCAGTGCCTCTTCAAGTTCACTTTTCTGCATCAGTTCCACAATCGTATTGTAAAAGCTGTTGAATCCCTCCATAGAGTTTGAAAACGCTACAGGCTTTCTGGTAAGTTCGATGCCTCTCCAGTTAAAAGCTCTGAAATAATGCTTTTCACTGCCAACATCAATGCCAACAATCATTGTTGTTTCTTTTACTTGCTCAATCTTCTTGTTTTGTGTACAATTCATTTATAGATACCTTCCTTATTCTGTTCATTTGCCAACTTGCCGGTCAGCAATGACAGTTTAACTTAGGTATCTATTTTTGTAAAATCATTTACTCTTTACACTTTGAATTATACAGGAAGCTACTATCCACTGCTGCAGTTTTGCTGTAATCTTCCCATCAGTATTTGGATAGCGAATTGTAATACTTCTATATCCATTTATGGCCTGTTTAAACTCAGGTGTACTCGTTATGCTTCGGTATAAATCATCGCTATCTTCATAATGCCAGTAACTTTCCTGAAGATTTAATGTTCCATCTTCTCTGTATACAATATTATTTTCAAATTCTTCTGGAACATAACCGCCCACTCTGCCATGATTCATAAATCCCTGTTTAGTAAAGTAGAAATTATTTCCATCATATTCAAATCTATAGAAATAATCCATTTTCTCATAATAGATAAAGTACCATATATCTTTTGGATTGCCTGGGTAAACATCCCTGTAATTTGCAAAAGTTAATGACCACTTGCTGACAGGAATAGCTAATTGGGCTGCTTTATTTAACAATTGTGAAAACTCCGGACTTGTACTTATTGCATCACGAAACTCATGAAAGCCTTTATAATTTTCCCAATAACTTTCTCTTATGTTAAGCGAACCGTCATCATTATACACTATATGGTTCTGTGTTGTTTCCTTGTTGCTGGAATTATTGTTATTATAGTAATTATTATTTGCAGCTTCTGAAACATATGTATCATTATCATCATTGTTTACACTGTTACCGCCTGCATCTTCATTCTGATTATTATCAGTCTCCAATTCAGCGGTATCAGATTCATCCGACATTTCTGATGTTTCTGACATTTCTGTAAAATTCGTTTCTTCAGATGAAGCATTTTCATCCGGCAATGTTTCGGTAATTTTCTTATTATCAGATATTGCCGCATCGCTCTGGCTCGGGCTATTGCTCACCACATCTTTATCATTATGTCTATCCTTATTAATCAGGGTATTATTTACAACTATTGCTATAACAACTACTATAATAATTATAAATGCACTTATGACACTAACACAAACTTTTTTGTTCTTAAGCATTAGTTCTTTTTACCTCTCTGCATATAACAGCTCCAGCCAGTATCATTATAATACATGACGCATATACATATACTTTATATCCATCAGAAGTCTGAGGTGTTTCTACAGTCTCTGCTGAAGAAACCTCTGTATCTTCAACAGGTGATGTAACTTCTGTATCTTTGAGTGCAGGAGCTTCTTTAGTTATGACATACTCTGAGCAATGATCCTGCTTTACTGTCATATAACCTTCTTCATCTACCACAACTGCCTGTGTTCCTGCAAATGTACCATCATCATTCATAAGCGAGTAATAAAGTGTAGTTCCTGCATAATTTGTTCCAACTGGTATGCGGATACTTGCTGTTGCTGGCAGCTGTCCTGAATAATTGAACTTCACCTGTGCCACAAAATTATCTTTTGTTACATATGATGGCATTGTATCTGCATATGTCTCATTAATTGTTGTTGAGAAATCATACTCATTCTTTCCATCAACACTCTTCATTGTTCCCTTTGCAAATGTAAATGTAACATTATTATTAGATTTAATTACAACATCCTTAGTTTCATTTTCCTTTAGGATGCTTGCAAATGTTTCACTATCAACTACCTGTGTGTCTTTGCCTGCTGCATCAAATGTATATGTATTATCTGTCACATCATCAGACTTCTCATCTGAAGCTTTAGTTAAGTGAAGTACTGTCTTGTCTGTCATATAATCAGGCATCATTATTATACTACGATACATGCTCTTTCCTTCTGAATCCTTATAGTTAATAGCTACATAAAGAAAATCAATATCACACATTACCACCTGTGGTTTACCACTAGATGAAGCACCTGATGATGTTGTACTATCACTACCACCTTTTGCATACCCCTCTGTCTGGAATCTTCCATCTGAACTTTTGCTATTATACAATGTTGAAAATGTCATCTTGCTAAATTCTATTTTACTGCCAAACTGAGGCTGAGACCTCTTTATAATAAAATTACCCGAACCAATTCCAGAAAAACTGCCACCTCCTATTGTAGTACTTCCAAGCATATAACGAGCCTCATTACTAAAAGTAAGTTTTCCTGATTCATCTCTGTTAAGTTTGTATGCTGTGGCATTAACATAAACTACATCATCAATCGAATATGCCGACTTATCTTCATCAATCCTTAATGTGCTATCCTCATAGAAAATATTCATCTGTCTGCTGTCATCATCATCAAAATATCCAAAATACTCTTTAAATGCAGCCGAATCTTCCTTGTCCATAACATATTTGACACCATTTTTATTCATAGTATCGTCATCTTCAAAATAATAAACCGGCTTATCTGTCACCTCTGCTGCATTAACACTTAATCCCCCAGTTACACCACTAAACAATGTTGTTACAACTATTGCTGTCGCTGCAATTGCTTCTATGCAGCCCGTCAATTTCTTAATCATCCTCATATTTTTTCTCCTTTAAATGTAATTTAAGAATTTCATGTTTAATGAATTCCCTTTTTATTCTACCCCCCCCCGATATTTTTTTGTCAAGTGCAACATTACAAAAAAAGCCTGCCAAAAGCATCTTTATGATACATTTGGCAGGCTTTTATAAACCCGAAATTATTAAAATTCTTCTATAAAACTATAACCGACATCTTAGAAAAATATCATTATAGCAAGCAATTATAATGTTACGCCCTGCTTAAAGATTGCAAGATCATGGAATCCTGCTATCTCAGCCTTAACCTTCTTGCCAGAAGCAACATCTAATACAAGCTGGAATAATTCCTTGGCTGCATCTTCAAGAGGAAGGTCATCTGTAACAATTCTTCCTGCATTGAAGTCAATCCAGTTGCCCTTGTTTCCTGCAAGTCTTGAGTTAGTTGCAATCTTAACCGTAGGAACAGGTGATGCAAATGGTGTTCCACGTCCTGTTGTGAAAAGAACCATCTGTGCGCCTGAAGCTGCACAGGCTGTTGCAGCAACAAGGTCATTACCAGGTGCGCTGAGAAGATTAAGTCCTTTAGTATTAACTGGCTCAGCATATGCAAGAACGCCCTTTACTAATGAACTTCCTGACTTCTGTGTACATCCTAAAGACTTGTCCTCAAGAGTTGTGATACCGCCATCCTTGTTTCCTGGAGATGGATTCTCGTAAATCTCCTGACCATTCTTAATGAAGTATTCCTTAAAGTCATTGATAAGGTGAACTGTCTTCTCGAAGAGTTCCTTATTAGCACATCTGTTCATAAGAATTGTCTCAGCACCGAACATCTCTGGAACTTCTGTAAGGATAGTTGTACCACCCTTAGATACAAGCATATCTGAGAAAAGACCAACTGTTGGGTTAGCTGTGATACCTGATAATCCATCAGAACCACCACACTTCATACCAATGATAAGTTCCTTTGCATTAACCTTTTCACGCTTAAATGTAGCAGCATAAGCCATAAGCTCGTTCATAAGCTTCTCTGCTTCTTCCTGCTCGTTCTCAACATCCTGAACCTGAAGGAACTTAACTCTGTCTGGATTAACCTCTCCGATATAATCCTTAAGAACTTCAATACGGCTGTTCTCACATCCAAGACCAAGTACAAGAACTGCACCTGCATTAGGATGATTAATTAAATCAGCAAGAATCTTTCTTGTATTCTCCTGATCTTCTGTTGTCTGTGAACATCCATATGGATGAGTAAATGCAACTACTTCATCTACTCCTTCTGGCTTGTTAGCTCTTGCTGTTGCTTCAATTGCTCTTGCAATTGAGTTAACGCATCCAACTGTAGGAACAATCCATACTTCGTTACGGACACCAACCTTTCCGTTCTCTCTCATATATCCATCGAAATAAGCTGGCTCTGTAGGCTCAACATCCTTATGTCCCTCTGGTTCATATGTATATTCAAGTAATTCACCGAGGCCAGTCTTTAAGTTATGAGTATGAACCCATGCTCCAACTGGAATATCAGCCTGTGCAAATCCGATTCTGAAACCATATTTGATAACCGGATCACCATTCTTGATAGCCTTAATTACAAACTTGTGTCCCTGTGGAATATCTTCTACAGTTGTCACATCAATTCCTGCAACATTAAGAGTTGTGCCTTTAGCAATAGGCTTTAATGCTACAGCAACATTATCATCTTTATTAATCTTGATAAAATCCTGCATATATCCTCCAATTCAATTTGATTATTATATTAAATAAGAGCGGATGAATATAAAAACATCCGCTCTATAATCATTCAAAGAGCTATTAATTAGTCAGCTAAATCATTAACTACTGCTCTCATACCTCTTTCTCTGATATCTGTGATGTACTCAGTAATAACTTCTTCAAGGTTAAGAACCTTAGAAAGATCCTCGCCACCGAAGAACTTAGTATTGCTTAAGTAAGCATGTGTGAATTCCTTAGCAGACTTTCCTGAATTATCTCTGAAGAAATCAAGAACAGCCTTATCATCTGTAATATTGTACTCTTCACCGTTTCTGTTACCCTTTAATACAATACCGCCGTTAAACTCAGCTTCTGTCTGTGATGTATAGAAACTCATAAGTGCAGCGATAGAGAATGTAAGGTACTTAGGAAGCTTGTTAAACTTGTTAACATATCCTAAGAATGAAGGTAAACATCTAGCTTCCCACTTAGATACTGAGTTAAGTGAAATGCTTAATAATCTATGATCTACGAATGGGTTAAGGAATCTGTCAATAACAGCCTTAGCGAACTCTTCGCAATCTTCCTTAGAAAGTGAAAGTGTAGGAATAACTTCATTGTAAAGTGTCTCTTCCATGTACTTTCTGATTACAGGATCCTTCATAGAATTCTCTACATTGTCATTACCAGCAAGGAATGAAGCTAATACAAATGATGTATGAGATCCGTTAAGGATTCTTACCTTTCTTTCCTTGTATGGATGATGATCCTTAGTAAATACTACATTAAGTCCAGCTTCCTTGAATGGAAGTTCCTTCTCAAGCTGCTCAAGTGGAAGATTAGAATCACTCTCTACAACCCAGAGACCGAATACTTCAGCTCTGTCGATAAGCTGATCCTCATATCCCCATTCCTCGCAAAGCTTAGCTGCGTCTTCTCTTGGATATCCTGGAACAATTCTATCTACAAGTGTTGGGCAGAATGAGCAGTAATTGTTAACCCAATCCTTGAATCCATCTTCAAGTCCCCAAAGCTCGATAAACTTCATGATGCACTTCTTTAATTCAATACCATTATCAGCGATAAGCTCACATGGAAGTAAGATAAGTCCCTTATCTGCTGCTCCGTTGAACTTCTGATATCTCTTGTAAAGGAGCTGTGTAAGCTTTCCTGGGTATGTCTTAGGAGGACGTGCATTAGGATCGTTATCTGTCTCGTCAAATACGATACCAGCCTCTGTTGTATTAGAAACGATGAATCTAAGAGTCTCGCTTGTACCATACTCAATGTACTTGTCATAATCCTCAATAGCTGCAACTGCATCTACTACTGATGTAATCTGACGTGTGATTTCCTTAGGCTCTCCATCAACAAAACCTCTTAACTGAAGTGTGTACTGGCATTCCTGATCATGGAATCTCTCAAGTGTACCGAACTCGATAGGCTTAACGATAACAACACCACCGTTGAAATCTGTCTTCTCATTAGTTACATCGAAGATATAATCAACGAATGCTCTAAGGAAGTTACCCTCACCGAACTGCATAACCTTAACAGGTCTGTCAACTGCATGTGTAATACTCTTGTTTAATCTCTGCATCTTAAATCTCCTTTTTTCATTGGGAATAATCCGTTTTACGATAACGGTCCCTAATTATTAACCAGTAAATGGTATGTAAATAAGTGCATGTAAGCGCTTTCATAAATAAAATATACTTAAAAATGCTCTAAGTCAATACATTTTTCTGCTTTTTAAAAAATTCTTACATTACACTTGTTTTTATAATAATACCATTGTATAATTCATTTATCAATATGTAAGCGCTTACATTTATTCATTTTTTATCAATTTTTGTTAAGCGATACATTTACATTCGTCAAGAGATGAGGTCGCACATGAATATTAATATATATGATGTTTCTAAAAAAGCTGGTGTATCCATAGCAACAGTTTCAAGGGTTCTTAACGGCAACACCAGGGTTTCTGAAAAGACAAGAGACAAAGTTATTAATGCAATGAAAGAATTAGACTACACTCCTAATGTATTTGCAAGAGGATTAGGTCTTAATACTATGAAGACAATTGGCATTATGTGCATAGATTCATCTGATATATACCTTGCCAACGCAGTTTACTATCTTGAACAGGAGCTTCGCAAATACAACTACGACTCTATTCTTTGCTGCACTGGTAAAGATTATAATAATAAGAAGAACTATCTCGAGCTTCTTTTGAGTAAAAGAGTTGACGGAATTATTCTTGCAGGTTCACAGTTTGTAGAAAATACCAGTGAGCATAATAACGACTACATTATTAATGCAGCTAAAGATGTCCCCATAGTGCTGGTCAACGGCTATCTGGACGCTGCCAACATTTATTCAGTAATGTGCAATGATGAAGAAGCTGTATACAATGCGACAAAACTCTTGATAAATAATTCACATCGTAATATAGTTTACTTATATACGAGTACTTCATACAGTGGCATGAATAAGTACCACGGCTATCTTAAAGCAATTAATGAAGCTGGTATTACTCTCCCGGATGAATTCCATCATCTGTGTGGTAAGAATATATCTCATGCCAGGGATTATCTTACATATCTATATGATAAAGGTATGAAGTTTGATGCCGTTATGACATCTGATGACTCTATCGCTGCCGGTGCTGTCAAGTTTGCACATACTCACGGAATCAGAATTCCTGAAGATTTAGAGGTTATTGGATACAATAACTCTGTTCTTTCATTATGTACAGAACCTGAGCTTACCTCTATTGACAGTAAGGTTGAGGAACTATCCTCATGCGCGGTAAGCGTGCTAATGAAGGTTTTATCCGGTGAAGATGCTGACAATCACAGTATCATCGCCGCTGATATAATAAAACGCAACACAACAATATTTTAATTCACAGGAGGATTATGAATCATGAAACAGTTCATGGACAAAGACTTTTTACTTTCAACTCCAACAGCTCAGCATTTATTCCACGATTATGCAGCTAAGATGCCAATACTTGACTATCACTGCCATATCAACCCTAAGGAAATCGCTGAAGACAGAAAGTTCGAGAACATCACACAGGTATGGCTTGGTGGCGATCATTACAAGTGGCGTCAGATGAGAACTAACGGTGTTGATGAGAAGTACATCACAGGTGATGCTTCTGACCGCGAGAAGTTCCAGAAATGGGCTGAGACTCTTGAGATGGCTATCGGTAACCCACTTTATCACTGGAGCCACCTTGAACTTCAGAGATACTTCGGATACAACGGTATTCTCAACGGCGATACAGCTGAGGAAGTATGGAATCTCTGTAATGCAAAGCTACAGGAAGATTCTATGTCAGTTCGTAACCTTATCAAGCAGTCAAATGTTACATTAGTTTGTACAACAGATGATCCTGTTGACTCACTTGAGTGGCATCAGGTTCTTAAGGATGATAAGACATTTGACGTACAGGTACTTCCTGCATGGAGACCTGACAAGGCTATGAACATCGAAAAGCCTGAATATCTTGATTACCTTGAGACATTATCTAATGTAAGCGGAATTAAAGTTAATTCATTCGCTTCATTAATAGATGCTCTTAGAAACCGTATGGATTTCTTTGCTTCTATGGGATGCTCAGTATCTGATCACGCTCTTGAGTATGTAATGTACAAGCCATACACAGAAGAAGAAATCGAAGCAATCTTTGCTAAGAGATTTTCTGGTTCTGCTATCACTACAGAAGAGATGAACAAGTTCAAGACAGCATTCATGGTATCTGTAGGTAAAGAATACAACAAGCGTAACTGGGTAATGCAGTTACATTATGGTACAATCCGTGATAATAACAGATTCCGTTATGACCAGTTAGGTCCAGATACTGGATTTGACTGCATCAACACATATGACTGCTCTGCTGAGATGGCTCAGTTCCTTAACGCACTTAATGCTACAGATGAGCTTCCTAAGACAATCATTTACTCACTTAACCCTTCAGTTAACGCTGCTATCGGAACAGTTATCGGATGCTTCCAGGATTCTAAGGCTGTTGGCAAGATTCAGCAGGGTTCAGCTTGGTGGTTCAACGATCATAAGGTTGGTATGACTAACCAGATGACAAGCCTTGCTAACTTAAGTCTTCTTGGTAACTTCATCGGAATGCTTACAGATTCAAGAAGCTTCCTCTCATACACAAGACATGAGTACTTCAGAAGAATCATGTGCGAGCTTATCGGTGGATGGGTAGAGAATGGTGAATACCCAGCAGATGAGAAGGCATTGAAGAAGATTGTTGAAGGTATCTCATACAACAATGCTGTAAGATACTTTGGATTTGATCTTTAATTCATATTCTTAACGAGAAAAAGCAGTTATCACAATTAATGTGGTAACTGCTTTTTTATGCGATGTCATAATTACTTATCAATTTTACTTATAAGACTGCTACTGTTCTCAAACAGAATATTTTTCATTTCATTTTCAAGCTTTCTCAATGTCAGACTTCTTAAAACCTACCAAATCTCCAAATTTCATCTGTTTCGTATGTCTTTTTCACCCCACATACTTGTTTTCTCCGCCAAAAAGCCCACTAAATGATCAAAAGATGCAGCCACCACACATCATGATAACTGCATCCATAATAATTATATATAACTACTTATTCTGTTCCTCTAACAGCTTCTTTAATCTGTCTATTTCTGCATCCTTTTCTTCTAAACGTGCCCTATTTTCTTCTAACTGTGAGTCTTTTTCTTCTAACTGTGCCCTATTTTCTTCTGCCTGCACCTTCAGTTCATCAATCTCATCCTTCATCCTGTCAACCATCAGCTCTGCCGTATTCCTGTCTAATATCCTCAACGCTTCAGAAAACATACTGAGCACCTCCTTTGGTCTCTCCAAATACTCATTAATATCCAGACGTACTGATTCCAAGTCAGGAAATATCTCTATCAACTGCTCTATCTCCTCCGGTGTCTCGGCTACAAATAGCGACAGATACTTTAAGCGGTCAAGCTTCATCTTCTCGGTTACCTGCTTTTCACTGTACTGCGTTCTGTCATAATCGTATTCCGTCACCTCGGTACGCCCTTTTCTAATATCAGAATATCGGTATTTCTTAAATGTGTCAAGGCTTACCAGTACAAAATCCTGCAAAAGATTTATCTTAATTCCAGTATTAAACTTTGTTTTGCCGACATGAAAATATAATGCCTCATCAATCTCGCTGATAAGGCTGCTGCTACTGTTCTCAAACAGAATAATAGTATGAACTGGTCGCATATCCTTATACGAAGGTTTTGACGAGCCATTCATCGAACTCCTAAGGCTCCCAGCACCTCCTATCTCACGGTTTCCAGTAATCATCTTATACTGGCGCAGCACAAGGTCTGCTGAGTAACACGATATTCTCTCTGCCTGAAAATCATAAGAAATCTTCTGAATCTCAATATTAGCGATACTTCCATCAGACATCATCACAACCATATCCATAATAATCATCACACCAAGGAACTGTGAATCCTCATTAGGAAATACTTCAAGAACAGTAACCTTCTGCCCCAGCAGACAACTCACCAGCTCTGAAAGCCTGTCTCTTCTCTCAACCGGATTAAATATCTTCTTAAAGAATGGATCATATAATAACGGAAGTGACTTCCTTCCCTTTAGAAAATCCTCATATCTTCCAATCCATTCTTCATTACTCTTAAGATATCCATATGCACTCAGGCTCCATGAATCTCCTTTAATCTGACGCATGGCTGCATCATAATAATCCTTCTTCTCACTAAACTCCATAATACATTTACAACACCAGTGTTACTTCCTCCTCTTAATTAATAAACATGCACATTTATATATGTACAGTATCATATATATAGAGAAGTGTAAATATACTTGTCGTATTCTGTAGTCTTTGCGTCGTCATCTGTTGTTTTTTCGTCGTATTAGGTTATCTCTTAATATCCAATCATAAATTCATATAAATCTTCCAATGCTTCCTGCAAATCAGCATTTTTTCTCTCTGGAAATCAATTGTGACAACTGCATCATCTGCATATCCGTTGGTATACAACAAACATCATAAGACATCCTAACCAGCTTTAACAAAAGTGCTGCTTTCTTGGTTTTAGGATATTTCATGCAGTATTCTTCAATTATAATTCTTGAGTATTCATCCATTTGTATCCACCATTATCTTTCATATTATTTATTAAATAATACTCTAAATCAAAGCCAAACACCAGCTAATAATCCGCTCATCATATTAATACTTTAGATTATTACAAATGTTTATTTATATCTAATCCTACTAACATATAAAGTAAACAATGTCATTTAGCGAACAGAAGATATCTTGTTGTGGATAGACGGTACGCTAGTGTGGTTGTATTCAATAAACCTTGTTTTTTTAGCCTTTAATATTCTTTGTAGATACCTCTTGTATTCATTAGATTTTATCAACTTGCTAGGTCAGTAATATTCTACACAAGGTATTTTTTGCCAATTTCCTGACCTATTTAAAGTATACATGAAACTTCAGTATATTATTAAACATAATTTATAAATCATAAACAGCAATATAACTATCCTGCATCTTAGCCTTATGATATTTGCCATCATTTAAAATATACATTTTATCATCTATAACTATAATTCCTTCTATTGCAAATGATTTCTGAACAGTATATGCGCATTTATTATATCCTGACTGTGTATTTATCTCAAAAACAAAATTATTTTCCCCATCATAATCAGCCCCAACTGTTGCATATAAATTACCATTATCTAATAAACATATATGATCCTGGTTTTGGTAATTAAATTTTATTTTCTTTATAATATTTCCTTCTCTGTCCATTTTTAATAAAAATTCCGAATAACATAAAACCCAGATAAAATCATTGTCTACAGCTATACCATTCGACTTATATTTAGAATATCTGCCTAATGATATATTCTTTTTTGTTGTTCCATCTTTTTCTATATTATATATTTCATCACCTGTTGCAAGCCATAAAGAATCATCTTTTTTATCATAAGATATTCCTTGTAAATTAATATCTCCGCCCAAAATATCATTCAACGAAAGTTCACTAATAACAGATGTCATATCTTTATTAATCTGAACAATTCTAGGTATAGTTCTTTCATTTGAACTTAATGCCCCATAATCAGCAATCCAAAATGTATCACTTTTTTCATCATAAGTTAGTCCTGTACAAGTAAAATTTTCTAATCCAATATCTTCAAATCTAACAATTTGTGATGGTGAAATATTCTTTGTTTCAGAATTAATTTTTTTATTTGGAGAAATAGGTCTAGAAATTATTTTAATAACAATAGTAATAGCAGCTAAAATCACTATTAAAATCAATATAATTTTCAATGCTTTTTTATACATTTCTTCTTTTCCTACCTTTCATATATTTAACAAGTGCAATAACTATATCTTTATTTAATATAAAAGCTCCAATAATAAAAAAAGGCAACAATATCATTGATAAGATCCTATTTTTTAAATAATATATTATTATACTGCCTGTTAAAATTATAATTATAAATATGCATTGTTTTATATTAAACTTAATATTCAAATATTTTTTTGTATCTACTATTCTATATATCATTGTTAAGAGATAACCTACAAATGTCGAAATTGAAGCAGCATATAATCCTAAATATTTAACAAACAATAAATTCACTACAATGTTAATTGCTGCAGCAATAAATGTTGTTTTTGCAATTTCAATTGTTTTTTTTGTTGCAACATAAACTACCCCAAGCAAACCAACTATAACATTAAATAATGATGCCACCAAATAAATAGGAATATTTAAATATGCCTCATTATAAGCAGAATTTACAAACCAACTAAATACAATTGGTAAACATACAATTATTCCAATACAAAATGTAGAAAAAATAGTTATTATCTTTTCTATTGTTTGTGAAAAAAAAACATCTCTATCTTCATCAAAATAATGTATTGCACCTGTTTCATGCCATGCCAATTGAAATATATTAAAAAAAGTCATAAAAATTGCCGGAAACTTATGAGTAACTGCCAAAATACCATTTGCAGCAGTTCCTAATATAATAGACACTATTAATCTGTCTGAACTATTCATAACCCATAAAGAAAGCTGATTTGGCACAAGCGGAACAGAATATTTTAATTCTGCCAAAATTATTTTTTTATCATATACTTTTATAGATATATAT
>CDYL01007278.1_pt1 | contig 13198 bp, 10 predicted proteins | sample 557761 | NCBI WGS metagenome assembly CDYL01 (sample SAMEA3182104, study PRJEB8094) | gut metagenome | biome: human; feature: gut; material: Stool; isolation source: human stools | place: Canada | collected 2013-02-12 | reverse complement strand
AAGATCCAGCGTTACAAAGGACTTGGTGAGATGGATGCGGAGCAGCTCTGGGAAACGACCATGGATCCGGAGAAACGAATTTTAAAACGAGTCATGATCGATGATGAGAGTACTTCTGAAATTGATATTACGTTTACAACTCTGATGGGAGATAAAGTAGAGCCGAGACGTGAGTTTATTGAAGAAAATGCGAAGTATGTGCAGAATCTCGATATCTAAGATTGCATGTGTTAGAAATTATATATTACTGCAAATGTAGTTTGATAAAAAATAGAAAGTTTATTTATAATATAATTGCAAATGTAGTTTAATTAGAGAAATGCAGATTTTTAACCAAAAAGAATTTGCAGGAATGAGGTAAATAGAATGGATGACAAAATTTTTGATCAAATCCATGATGTCGATCTGAAAAAAACAATGGAGACATCCTACATCGATTATGCGATGAGCGTTATCGCCCAGCGTGCATTACCGGATGTAAGAGATGGTTTGAAACCGGTACAGCGTCGTGTACTCTACTCCATGATCGAATTAAATAATGGACCGGACAAGCCACACAGAAAATGTGCGCGTATTGTCGGTGATACCATGGGTAAATACCATCCACATGGAGACAGTTCCATCTATGGAGCATTGGTCAACATGGCACAGGACTGGTCTACAAGATATCCGCTTGTTGATGGTCACGGAAACTTTGGTTCCGTCGACGGTGACGGTGCCGCTGCAATGCGATATACAGAGGCAAGACTTAGTAAAATTTCCATGGAGATGCTCGCGGACATCAATAAAGATACCGTTGATTTTGTACCAAACTTCGATGAGACTGAGAAAGAGCCGACGGTGCTTCCTTCCCGCTATCCGAATCTTCTGGTAAACGGAACAACCGGTATTGCTGTTGGTATGGCAACAAACATTCCGCCTCACAATCTGCGAGAGGTGATTCATGCTGTTGTAAAAATTATCGACAACGAAGTAATAGAGGATCGTGGGACAGATATCGAAGAACTTTTGAGTATTGTAAAAGGTCCGGATTTTCCAACCGGAGCGATGATTCTTGGAACGACCGGAATTAACGAAGCTTATCGCACCGGACGTGGAAAAATCAGAGTTCGTGCGATCACCAATATCGAACCAATGCAAAACGGTAAAAACCGTATTGTTGTGACTGAACTTCCATACATGGTCAACAAAGCAAGACTGATCGAGAAAATCGCAGAGCTTGTAAGAGATAAAAAAATTGACGGAATCACGGATCTTCGTGATGAGTCTGACCGTCAGGGTATGCGTATATGTATTGAGCTGCGCCGTGATGTAAATCCGAATGTGGTTTTGAATCTGCTTTACAAACATACCCAGATGCAGGATACGTTTGGTGTTATCATGTTAGCCCTTGTGGACAATCAGCCGAAAGTATTAAATCTTCAGGAAATGTTAGGCTATTATCTGGATCACCAGAAAGATGTTGTGACCAGAAGAACAAAATATGACTTAAATAAAGCAGAAGAACGAGCCCACATTCTGGAGGGATTACTCATTGCGCTTGATAATATCGATGAAGTGATCAATATTATCCGAAGCAGTGCAAATACACCGGAAGCAAAAAATCGTTTGATCGAGAGATTTTCCCTGACAGATGTCCAGGCACAGGCGATCGTCGATATGCGTCTGCGCGCACTGACAGGTCTGGAACGCGAGAAGATCGAAGCTGAGTATGCAGAGTTGATGGATCGTATTGCAGAGTTAAAAGCAATTCTGGCAGATGAGAAAAAACTCCTTGGTGTTATCCGTGAGGAAATCCTCTTGATTGCAGAAAAATACGGTGATGAGCGAAGAACTTCCATCGGATTTGACGAGTATGATATTTCCATGGAGGATCTCATTCCGGTAACCAACACTGTGATCGCAATGACAAAACTTGGCTATATCAAGAGAATGAGCCTTGATAATTTCCGTGCCCAGAACCGTGGCGGCAAGGGAATCAAGGGAATGGAGACAATCGATGAAGATTACATCGAGGAACTTTTGATGACAACTTCCCATCATTACATGATGTTCTTTACCAATACCGGTCGTGTATACAGAATGAAAGCATACGAAATTCCGGAAGCGGGCAGAACCGCGAGAGGTACTGCGATCATTAACCTGTTGCAGCTTCAGCCGGGAGAGAAAATTACCGCAGTGATCCCAATCAAGGAATATACCGAAGGACACTATCTGTTTATGGCAACTAAGAACGGTATTGTGAAGAAAACACCGATCACCGATTATGCAAATGTCAGAAAAACAGGACTTGCAGCCATCACACTGCGTGAAGATGATGAATTGATCGAAGTGAAAAAGACCGATAACGAACAGGATATTTTCCTTGTGACAAAATACGGACAGTGTATCCGTTTCAATGAGAGAGATGTCAGAAGTACCGGAAGGACCTCTATGGGTGTAATCGGTATGAACTTAACGGACGGCGATAAAGTTGTCGGAATGCAGATGGAATCCCAGGGGGATGCTTTGATGATCGTATCTGAAAAAGGTCTTGGAAAATGCACACTTGCATCTGAATTTACTGCCCAGAACCGTGGTGGTAAAGGTGTCAAGTGCTATAAGATCACAGAAAAAACCGGAAATATCGTTGGTGTGAAAGCAGTCAATCAGGATGATGAGATGATGCTGATCACAACGGAAGGAATCATTATCCGTATCAAAGTCAGTGATACTGCTTTGCTCGGAAGAGTTACTTCCGGTGTAAAACTGATGAATCTTGCGGATGATGTCACAGTTGCAAGCATTGCAAAAGTACGTGAGGACAAATCCCTTATGGACAATACAGATGAATCTGAACTTGTCACAGAGGAAGAGGAAGCCAAGAGTGCTGCGGCTGCAGCAGAGGCTGCGAAAAAAGCGGCAGGTCAGATGACAGAAACGGATGATGAATTAATGCAGGAATTATTAAGCCGTGCTGAGTCTGATTCGGAAGAGGAATAAAAAAATATTTTGACCGCAGTGATATAAAGACTTCACTGTGGTCTGGACAGTAGGCTGCCACATTTTTATGTAGCAGCCGATTTGTCTATCTAAAAACAAATTATTTTTCATGATAACAAGCCTGATTTGAAAAAAAGGATGTTCAATTTTGATTATTTGAAAAATGAATGATATCAACACAAAAATAAAAAACAACACATGTTATCAAGAAATCCATAGTGTAAATGTGGATAACGTGTTGCGAAAATCCAACTTCCGTGGAAAAATTTCATTGTCATAGCAAAAACTTTCGTTTATACTTTTGCGTAAATATAGAATACATGAGTTTTAAAATTGTAGTAAAACTCCAATTAGAAAGCAGAACAACAGGGGGATGCAAAATGCCGCAAAACTTTTATGAGTTAGTATGGATTTTTATTATTTATGCATTTATCGGATGGTGTACAGAGGTATCCTATGCAGCATTGGATCGGGGAATTTTTGTAAACCGGGGATTTTTAAATGGACCTTATTGTCCAATTTACGGATGTGGAGTGGTGATCGTCGTAGCTGTTTTGACTCCGTTAAAGGACAACCTGCTGATATTATTTACGGGTTCTTTCTTACTGACTTCCATTTTGGAATACATTACAGGATTTATTCTGGAGAAAGTATTTCACAATAAATGGTGGGACTATAGCAATAAGCCGTTTAATCTTCACGGATATGTATGTTTGAAATTTTCCATCTACTGGGGACTCGCATGTACATTTATTATGGATGTGATTCATCCGATCATTTACAAAGGAATCACCATGATTCCACATATTCTGGGTGTTGTGCTGCTCTGTATTATCATGTCGGCTTTCGCTGTTGACTGCGGTGTTACTGTTACTACAATTTTGAAGTTTAACAAGCGATTAAAAGTTATGGATGAAATGGCTGCGAAAATACATAAACTATCTGATGAGATCGGCGAAAATATCTACGAGAATGTGACAACCGCAGTAGAAAGATCGGAGGAGTTCCAGGAAACACATGAGGAACTTCTTACAAAAATTTCAGACAAAAAAGAAAATATAAAAGAGATTCCAGCAAATGCGAAAGCAAGGATCGAAGAATCTGCTGAGTCAACAAGGATGAAACTGGCGGAAACAAAATCATCCACCAGAGAAAAAATAGTACTCTCTGCGGAGGAAAGAAAAGAAAGAATTGCAGAGTCTGCAGAAAATGCAAGAGAGAGAATTGCTGAATCGACCGAAGCAGCAAAAGAGAAAATTGCTGCATACAAAGAAAACAGAGAAGCAGCCCGACTTGCAAAACAGAAAGAAAAAGAAGAGCTCGAGAAAAAGTACAAAGAATTGTTTACAGAGAAGAATTTTGGTTTCAAGCGTCTGATGAAGGCGTTCCCGGATATGACTTCCCGTGAACAGAATGAATCTCTGCAGAAGTATAAGAAATATTTTAATATTAGGAGAAATAAAAATGATCAGAACAGTTAATACAGATGATATCGTAAAAAATATAAAAGAAATGTGTATCGAGGCGAATCATTATCTTTCTAAAGATATGGATAAAGCCCTGAAAGAAGCCACCGCTTCTGAAAAATCAGAACTTGGTAAAAAAATATTAAATCAGCTTCAGGAAAACTTGAAAATTGCAGATGAAGAGATGATCCCAATCTGTCAGGATACCGGAATGGCAGTTATTTTTCTGGAAGTCGGACAGGATGTTCATTTTGAGGGAATGGCAATCGAAGATGCGGTAAACGAAGGTGTCCGTCAGGGATATACGGAAGGGTATTTAAGAAAATCAGTCGTTGGTGATCCTATCATCCGCGAAAATACAAAGGATAATACCCCAGCGGTGATCCACTACAGCATTGTTCCGGGAGATAAAGTGATAATTACAATGGCTCCAAAAGGTTTCGGAAGTGAAAATATGAGCCGTGTGTTCATGCTAAAACCAGCTGATGGAATTGAAGGCGTAAAAAACGCAATTATTACAGCAGTGAAAGATGCAGGACCGAATGCCTGTCCGCCAATGGTTGTCGGAGTAGGTATTGGCGGTACTTTTGAAAAATGTGCGATTTTAGCAAAAAAAGCGTTGACCAGACCGGTGGGCGAACATTCTGCTATCCCATACGTGAAAGAGTTAGAGGAAGAAATGTTAGAAAAAATCAATCGGCTTGGAATCGGACCGGGTGGACTTGGCGGAACAACCACTGCTCTCGCAGTGAATGTGAATACTTACGCGACACATATTGCAGGACTTCCGGTGGCAGTCAATATCTGCTGTCATGTGAACCGGCATGTGGTAAGAGAAGTATAAAAATATTTCACCACAAATGTAGTTTATATATTCAGAGTCAAAAGCAGAGGAAACATATCTGATCAGTACAGAGATATGTGGATCGCAACTGTGAAGTCAATGATTGCTACGAATAAAATAAAAATTTAAAGATGGGAGTGCAGAATATGGACAAACATATTGCAACACCGATCACCGCGGAAGTGACAAAAAATTTAAAGTCTGGTGATTACGTTTACATAACGGGAACCATTTATGTGGCGAGAGATGCCGCACACAAAAGAATGATTGAGGCATTGGAGCGTGGGGAAAATCTTCCGATCGACATCAAAGATTCCACAATCTATTACATGGGACCATCCCCGGCAAGAGAAGGACGCCCGATCGGTTCAGCGGGACCTACAACTGCAACCAGAATGGATAAATACGCACCAACTCTTTTAGATCTCGGAGAAAAAGCTATGATCGGAAAAGGAAAACGTTCGAAAGAAGTAATGGACGCAATTGTCCGTAACCATGCAGTTTACTTTGCGGCAGTCGGCGGAGCAGGAGCACTTTTGTCCAAATGTATCACAAAATCTGAGATCGTATGTTATGAAGATCTTGGAGCTGAGGCAATCCGTAAGCTTCAAGTGAAAGATTTCCCGGTGATCGTTGTCATTGACAGTGAGGGAAACAATCTGTATGAGACAGCAATCAAAAAATATTGCACGTTGGAGTAAAATGAGAACAAAAGAATAAAAAAATTGGAAGAAAATATAGCATTTCAAGTCACTGGATATGTGGATGGAAAAAGCAAAGGAATTCTGCGGTGCAGTAGAGGTTATGTACGAGAAATAACATTTGAAGCGTAATTTTTTATCATTTTTGGAGGTGTGTTCATGCAGACAGATCCATTTAAAGAATATCTAAAACAGCAGGAGCCAGATAAAAAGTATAAAGGTTATGCATGGCAGACTGCGATTGGATTGCAGGCAGTCGATGGATTGAAGCCGTCCGAATATCTCGTTGATGCAGCAATTCAGAATATTGAAGGTAAAATTACGCTGGATGAAGTAAAAAATTTATTAGATTCTTACTATGAAGAAAAACCACAGAAAAATCATGACAGGACAGAAGAGGCTGATAAAGTTTCCATACGCATTGCGAAAATACTTTCGGAACATGCATTTTCTTTTACACCAAATGAGTATATCTCAATTCACAGAAAATTATTTACCGGAATATATGACCACGCAGGAAAAATCCGTGATTATAATATTACAAAAAAAGAATGGGTGCTGAATGGAGCAACTGTTATTTACGGAAGTGCTTCTGAACTAAGGAAAACGTTAGAATATGATTTTATGAAGGAGAAACATTATAGTTACAAAGGATTATCCATGGATGAAATCATTCACCATCTGGCAGTATTTGTTGCAAATTTATGGCAGATCCATATATTTGGAGAAGGAAATACAAGAACGACAGCCGTATTTTTTATCAAGTATCTTCGAACACTTGGATTTGATGCAACGAATGATATATTTGCGGAAAATGCATGGTATTTCAGAAATGCATTGGTTCGGGCAAATTATAATGATCTGAAACATGGGATTCATGAAACAACAGAGTATCTGGAACTGTTTTTGCGAAATCTGTTGTTGGATGAAAAAAATTTATTACAGAATCGTCTTATGCATGTTGATTATAAGGAAATGCTTGTGAGAGAGCCAAAAATAGAATATAAAACAGCAGAAGCGAACATTGAAAATAGAAAAGTGAACATTCAACTGGAAAAAGTGAATATTGGAATGTTTGGAGAGAAAATTTCCGGTATTTCAAAGAAAACAATACAGCATATGGAACAACTGTGTGATTCCTTTGATAAAAATGAAATATTTGGAAGAAGCAGGGTTGAAGAGGTAACCGGGTTAAAAAATACAAGAGCATCATTGTTCTTAAAAGAACTACTCGAGAGAAATATCATCCAAAAAGTAACCGGACATGGAAAAGGAAAATACACATTTTTTATAAAGGAATAGTGAAATCAGGGGGAGTAGAGGTTATGGGAACAGTGGAAGTACGTAATTCTGTGGCAAAGAGAGTGATTGTCACACTCATGCCAGCAATCAGTTTTTTGTGTATGTTTGGTTTGGCGGCAATCAGTGTGAACTTTCTGGAATATGGATCAACAGCAGATAGAATTGTGGGATATATCGGAGTGTCCTGTATCATTCCGATGATAGTTTCAATACCGTTTATTTTTAAAGTAAACAGGGAGAAAACCGTATTAGATATCAATACTTTCTATGTAACGCCATTTGTAGGAAGAACAAAAAATATCCCAGTTCAGGATGTAAAAGTATGCACCATTGGACGAAGAAAAAAGATCCGATTATTCGATGAAAAATCAAATCTGATCTGTAAATATAAAAGTACTCAGGATAAAGAGCAGATCATTTTAAAAACGTTGCAAAAAGCAGGAACTTGTACATTTACATTTTCCGTCAGAAACGGAAAACAGGTTGTCGTAAAAGGTAGTGACAGAATTTTTACCGATTATCTTGCAACGGGAGAAGTTTCCAAGACAATCAATAGCTATAAATCGTTATACTACGTGCCACAGACCTCCTCTGTATCGGACAAAAAGCAGGAGCAGGACAGTCAGTTTGACCAGAATATAAAAAAGCAGATTGAAAAAAACAGAAAAATATTCCAGATAGCACAGATTGTGAGCCTGATTATTTTTTTAAGAGGAATGTTTATGCTGGCTTTTAACACTCCTGGTGGAACAAGTGGCAAATTGGCGGTCATTTTCTTTTTCGGTGGAGTTATTGGAATGTTACTGAGTAAATATCTTTGCCGCAGAAAAGAATTTGAAATCACAAAGCCGACGTTCTATCGTGTGGAAGGGACTGCTGTCAATGAAAAAGATTTTGCATTCAGATCTTCCGATTCGGATCGTCACCTGATTTATGAATTTCAGGATAAATATGGAGTGAAACATCAGCGGCCATCGGACAAAGTAAACGCTTCGGACACTGCATGGGGATTGGGTATTGGCGAAAAGAAAATCTTATGGTACAGTCCGTTTGTTCCATACTTACTGGATCAGGAGCCGTTAGAGTTTAAAATGTTCATGGATAGACGAAGACTTACCCCGGGTGAATGGATCAAACGGCATCCTATCCTGACCGTGGGTTGTATCGCTTTCATTGTATGGATTGGTTTTCGTGGATATAAGTTTGGAAAAGCGCAGATTTTTATTTACACACATGACGGAAGAAACTTAAAAACAGAGTGGACAGCGCGTGATGCTGTCACAGATGAACAGACAAATACAGCGGTGGAGGCTGCAGGAATGGAGCGGGAAGAACTGGAAAAATGGCTGAAACAGTCCTTCTATCCATATTTTTATGTGAACAGTACCAGCTTTGGAGAGTTTGATGCATTTGATGTGGAAAATTATGCGGACGTCATGGGAGAGGATAAGGTGGAAGCTATCCGGGAAAATATCTCCGATTATTGGGGGATTCATGACAGAAAAAGCCTTATGAAAACAACCGATTCCCTGTTACAAAAAGGAGATAAATATACTTATGCACAGACTTTGGAAAAATTAGGGGAAGAGGCGCTGGCATTACCGGAGGACAGTATCTATTATACATACAAATTGTATGCCCCAGATGAAATGTGCAAATATCTGGGAACTTATTACGCATACAATAACATTGGGGATGCCGGAGTGGATGCATGGGACTATTGCAGATGCATCCGGTTATTTGCATTTGGCTATATATGTGGTTATATTTCGTATGACGAATATCTGATTCATGCCGCGCCGCTTGCAGTCTATCTGCAGAATGAATATGATTCCTGGGAAACAATGTATGAGAGTTATTACTACGGTTATCTTATTTTTGCAGGAAGAAATAAAAACTCAAGTAGCAGCGTCATCTATAGTGACTATAGATATTACGAGATCATGGCAGATAAGACAGAGATTCCGTTTCGGACAGAAGAGAGATAATCTCACAACGGGAATACAGGAGTATTATTATGAAAATCGGAATTATTTCAGATATACACAGCAACATTTACGCTTTTAAGGCATGCACAGAGTATATGGAAAAACACAAATGTGACGAGTACTTCTTTCTTGGAGATTATATTTCCGATACACCTTACACAAGAGAAACCATGGATTATCTGTATGAATTTATAGAAAACCATACCTGTTACCTGTTAAGAGGCAACCGTGAGGAGTATATGCTCGCACAGAAAGAGGCAAGAGAAAAGAATTCAACAGAGCAGATGTGGATAAGTAACTCTGCAAGTGGAAATCTACTCTACACTTACAGGCAGCTTGTGGATAAAGATTTTGATTTTTTTCGGACTCTTCCAATTACATTTATTTATGAGAAAGCAGGTTATCCGTCCATTACCTGTTGTCATGGATCACCGGCGAGCAGCAGGGAACTCTTGCAGTTGAATGAAGATCCGGTAAAACAATGGTTAGAAAAGATTGACACTGATTACATGATCTGTGCTCATACGCATTATCCGGGAGAGATGACATACAAAAACAAACATTACTTTAATTCAGGCAGTGTTGGAATATCCATTGATGATGCCGGATATGCACAGTGCATGTTGTTAGAGTCCGGTGTGGAAAATGGAACAACAATCTGGAAACCTCAATTTCTGAAAGTACCTTATGACAATCAGAAAGTTGCACAGGATATGATCACCGGCGGCCTGCTTTCCATAGCACCGTGGTTTGTGAACAGCAACATTCTGACAATTCTTACCGGAATCGACTGTTCAGCCAAAATGGTTGAGTTGGCAGAAAAACTTGCATTAGAGGACAATGCTCAGACAAAGTGGCCGCACATTGATGAAAAATATTTTGAAGAGGCAGCCGCATATTATAAAATTCCGGATTACCGTGCCAGAAACAATGAAAAGGAACGTTAGAAAAAAGATAACATTTGCAGAACAAACACCATTAGATATAAATCCGGAAAAAAACAGGAGATGATGAAAATGAATATAAGGACTGCAACATTACAAGACATCGACCAGATTGCGGCAGTAGAAAAAGAGTGCTTTCCGGCAGCAGAGGCGGCAACAAAAGAGGAATTTGAGCAGAGGCTTTCACATTATGGAGATCATTTCTGGCTGATGTTCGAGGATGATACATTAATCGCATTTGTTGATGGTATGGTGACAGATCAGGAAGACCTGACAGATGAAATGTATGAAAATGCGTCCATGCATCAGGAAAATGGAGCATGGCAGATGATATTTGGTGTAAATACGCTCCCGGCATACCGGAACCATGGCTATGCAGGAGAACTTTTAAAAAGAGCGATCGCAGATGCAAAAGACCAGGGAAGAAAAGGTCTTGTCCTTACGTGCAAGGACAGATTAGTGCATTACTATGCAAAATTTGGTTTTGAAAATGAAGGCGTTTCAGAATCTGTGCACGGAAATGTCGTGTGGAATCAGATGAGACTGAAGTTCTAAAGTTCAGGATGAATTCATGTAGATATCAGGAAAGACAGCAGGAGCGGATCAGTATGTTTTGGGAAAAGAAAACAAAAATAAGAAAACATATTATTTTTTATGGCAGAGTTCAGGGAGTGGGGTTCCGTTATTATGCAGTGCAGAAAGCAAATCAGCTCGGACTGACCGGCTGGGTGAAAAATCTGTATGACGGCAGCGTGGAAATGGAAGTAGAAGGCGAGGAACCGCTGATCGATGAGCTGATCATTTTTTTGCAAAATCGTACCTACGTCTGGATTGAAAATATGGATGCAAAAAGCATCCCACTGGAACATGATAACGGATTTTACGAGAGATAAAAGAAGATATAATATGCAGATGGCAGTTATGCGGATGCATGTTTGATGATAAAAAATTGAAAGAAAGTAAGGAGTGTGACAGCTATGCCATGTACAACAATTTTAGTAGGAAAAAAAGCAAGTTATGATGGATCAACCATAATCGCAAGAAATGATGATTCTGGTTCCGGACATTACACATCCAAAAAATTTGCAGTCATTCATCCAGAAGACCAGCCGAGAAAATACAGATCGGTTCTGTCTCACGTAGAGATCGAGCTTCCGGAAAATCCGATGCGTTATACTGCAATGCCAAATGCAGAAGAGGGCGAAGGTATCTGGGCAGCCTGCGGAGTGAATGAAGCCCATGTCGGAATGACAGCAACCGAAACAATCACATCCAATCCAAGAGTTCTTGGAGCTGATCCGCTTGTAAGATATCAGCCTGCAAAAGACGGAAAAGAAGAAATTTCTGGAGGAATCGGGGAAGAGGATATTGTATACATTGTACTTCCATACATACACAGTGCAAGGGAAGGTGTCAAACGTCTTGGCAGCCTGTTAGAACAGTATGGTACTTATGAAATGAATGGAATTGCATTTCAGGATGCAGATGAGATCTGGTGGCTTGAGACAATTGGCGGACATCACTGGATCGCACGAAAAGTACCGGATGATGTTTATGTCATGATGCCAAATCAGTTTGGAATGGATCAGTTTGATCTTGAGGATGCACTTTCAAACCAGAAAGAATATATGTGTTCCGCCGATCTGAAGGAGTTTGTTAAAAAATATCATTTGAACCTTTCACAGGATGGAACATTTAATCCAAGAGATATTTTTGGCAGTCATGATGACTCTGATCATGTATACAATACACCGAGAGCATGGTATATGGCACGCTGCCTGAATCCGAGTACAATGAACTGGGATGGACCGGATGCAGATTTTACACCACTTTCTGATGATATCCCTTGGTGCATGGTTCCGGAGAAAAAGGTGACGATCGAAGATGTGAAATACGTTCTTTCTTCTCATTTTCAGGGAACACCGTATGATCCGTATGCATCTTATGGAGATAAATCCATGAAAGGTGCATATCGTGCAATTGGTGTAAACCGGACAGATTTCTTAGGAATCATACAGATGAGACCGGATGCAGGAGAAGACAGCCGGGCAATCGAATGGGTAGCATTTGCTTCAAACGTATTTAATACAGCCGTACCGTTCTACACAGATGTAGAGAAAGTACCGGAGTATTTTTCCAATACGACCGGAGATGCTTCAACAGATAATTTTTACTGGGCAAGCAGGATGATCGCAGCCATGGCAGATGCTTCTTATAGTAAATCCATTTTCCATATTGAACGTTATCAGGAAAGAGTTATGTCAAAAGGACATGAATATATCAACCAATATGATGAACTTCTTGAGAAGGAAAGCAACGCAGAAAAACGCATGCAGCTTCGTCAGGAGGCAAATGAAAAAATCGCTGACATGGTAAAAAAAGAAACGCAGGATACATTGAATAAAGTATTGTATGAGCTGAGCAATCAGATGAAAAATGCATACTCCAGATCAGACGCATAAGGAATGATTATATTTGTTGGAGAGTGGTGAAAAGTTATGAAATTATTGTTTAAGCAAAGGTTGTTTTCATGGTTTGACAGCTATGATATTTATGATGAAGCCGGCAATACTGTTTATGTAGTAAAAGGCCAGTTTTCCTGGGGACATAAACTTGCAATTTATGACGCTTATGGAAATGAAGTAGGAATGGTTGTTCAGAAAGTTCTTACCTTCCTTCCTAAATTCGAAATTTATAAAAACGGCAGTTATATCGGATGCCTGAGCAAAGAATTCTCATTCCTGACACCACATTACAATATTGATTACAACGGATGGCATATTGATGGAACCATTATGGAATGGGATTATAGTATTCTTGATCGAAGCGGTTATCAGATAGCAAAAATAAGTAAAGAATTGCTTCGTATGACTGACACATATGTTATTGATGTACAGGATCCGGAAAATGCATTAGATGCGTTGATGTTTGTACTTGCAATTGATGCAGAAAAATGTTCCAGAAATTAAAT
>CDYL01018965.1_pt1 | contig 13359 bp, 8 predicted proteins | sample 557761 | NCBI WGS metagenome assembly CDYL01 (sample SAMEA3182104, study PRJEB8094) | gut metagenome | biome: human; feature: gut; material: Stool; isolation source: human stools | place: Canada | collected 2013-02-12 | reverse complement strand
AGCGTCGTCTGCTTGGAGCGTTCGATCGACGTGATGATGTTGCCGGCAGACTTTTCCCCCATCCGTTCAAGGGTCATCAGGCTTTCTGATGTCAGCCGATAGAGATCTGCCGGCGTCTTGACGAGCCCTTTTTCGGCAAGCAGATTGACAAGCTTTTCACCTACGCCATCAATCCCCATTGCGCGGCGGCTCGCGAAGTGAAGAATCGAAAGCTTCATCTGGGCCGGGCAGAAAAGACCACCCGTGCAGCGGGTGTCTTTTTCCTCCTCATCGCGGATCGTCGCGGAGCCGCAGACCGGGCAGGTCTTCGGCATCTCAAACTCCACGGTTCCCTCGGGACGCCTGTCCTTCATCACGCGGACGATTTCGGGAATCACGTCTCCGGCGCGGCGGATCACAACCGTATCTCCTTCCCGGAGATCGAGCTCATGAATGAAGTCCTCGTTATGAAGCGTGGCGTTTGACACATTCGCGCCGCCGACAAAGACCGGCTCAAGCCTCGCAACCGGAGTGAGACGCCCGGTGCGGCCCACCTGCACATCGATCCCAAGAACTTTGGTAAAAGCTTCTTCCGGCGGATACTTGTGCGCGCAGGCCCAGCGCGGTTCGCGGGCGACAAAACCGAGGCGCCTCTGAAGGTCAAACCGGTTAACCTTGTAAACCACGCCGTCGATCCCGAAGGGGAGCGTATTTCTGATCTTCGCGACATAGAGATGGAAGGCTTCAAGCTCTTCAGGCGAGTGGCAGATGCGCCTTGTATCCGCGACCGGGAACCCAAGGCTCTTCAGACGTTCAAGCGTCCCCTCCTGGCTGTCTGCGAAGGGCCCCGCTTCTGTCGACACCTCGCCAAGGCTATAGGCATAGAAATGCAGGCGGCGCTTCGCGGTCACCGAAGGATCGAGCTGCCGGAGGCAGCCGGCAGCCGCGTTCCGGGCGTTCACGAAAGTCTTTTCTCCCGCCTCTTCCTGTTTTTTATTCAAGGCGAGAAAGTCTTCCGTATGCATGATCGCCTCGCCCCGGACTTCCAGAATCTCGGGGTAGACCCCCGTCAGCTTCAGAGGAATGGTCCGGATCGTGCGCGCATTCGCTGTGACATCCTCACCGACAATACCGTCGCCTCGGGTCGCGGCGGAAACGAGAACCCCCTTTTCATACCGGAGATTGATCGCGAGCCCGTCAAACTTCAGCTCCGCAACGTATTCGACCGGAGGATCTTCTGGTTTCAGACCTAGGGCATTCCTGACACGCTCATCAAACGCACTGGCGCCCTCCGCGGAAAAATCGGTCTCCGTATGGATCGACAGCATAGGAACGCTGTGCGTCACCTTCGCCATATCTGACTTCGGCGCGCCGCCCACGCGGAGTGTCGGTGATGTGGGGCTCACGAGCTGCGGGTACTCGGCCTCGAGCGCCTGAAGCCGGCGGAAAGCCTGGTCATACACAGCGTCTGACACCGAGGGCGAATCCTCAACGTAATACTCGCGGTTCCATCGCTCAAGATCTGCTTCAAGGCGGCGCATTTCCTCTGCCGCCGCTTCTGAAAGCGGGCCCTTTACCCCAGGGATTTTTCCGTCAGCCATTTCGTTCATCACTCAAGCCTTTCACCAAAAATGCGGTCAGCAGGCGCTTTCCGCAGACTCAAAAAAACAGGCCGCGCGGGATTGGCAATCCTCACGCGGCCGCGCTGCAGCACCTGACTCTCAGGCGAAGAGCCGCTTCGTGCGGCGGGTTCCGGGGTCAAGTCCCTGCTTCGACATCGCTTCATAGAAGAAGCGGAGCTGCTGCGTAATGCTCACAATTGCAGCGGAAGTGAGCGGAACGCCGGAAATATCCGTAATCACAGCGTTCTCGCGGGCGGCGATGTAGTTTGCCACGCTGAAAAGCGCTCCAAGAGGATTCTTGGACGGAACGCAGAGCGCAGGTGTGAGTTCAAGCGTCACCATGAGCGGATTCTCAGGGTGAGGCAGCAGCCGGAGCCATGGGGCCGCGCTGTCGGCGTCCCGCATCACGAGAGCATTCTTTTCCGTCTTGAAACCACAGGCATCAGCGATCTCAACCGCTCTCGCCTGTGTCATGGGCATGACGCTCTTCACCGCGATCGAAAGCGTGATTCCAAAGCGATCAATAAGAGCCCGAACGGCCTTCGCCTGGGACACCATGCTTGGCACATCAACGATATCGGCATCAGCGTCCAGCGACGCAGCCACCTGATTCACGGCAGTCGCAAAGTTGCCAGCCGTGAGTTCATTCACCGTCTTTGTACGCGTGGCGAGCTGAAGTGTCACGACCATATCGGTATACGTTCCGCCGCGCTTGATGTGTTCCCAGAGACGCGTGATCTGATTCTTGACCTGAATTCTGAGGGGAGTACCGAAATCCTGATTGAGAGGCTTGATCACGAGCCAGGCCCGATTGGCCGTAAAGGGCTCGGGGCTCTTGATCTTCACGACAATTTCCGTCATCTGATCAATATCAGGCTCTTCATACTGAACATCGTCTCCCTCTTCAGGAAGATATTCACTGAAGAAAGGCTCGGTGCCAGCCACGGCCTGAGGTGAAGGAACACTCTCCGCGGTCTGAGCGGGAGCTGGCGTATCGGCAGAGTCCTCTGTCTCTGGCTTATTCTCCGCCGGAGCCGGGGCATCTTCCTTCGCAGCCTCACCTGATGCCGCAGCGGCGGGTCTGGCCAGCACCCGAGGCTCGACTTTTGTCGGCTCCGTAACTGAGGAGGGCTTGCGGCCGAGGTAGAAATACACGCCGGCTGCCGCCACGAGGATAATGACGATTATCCCCAAAAAAAGTTCAGTATTCATTTCCGCTTCCCGATGTCCGAATTGCGCCCTTCTTGCTGCTGAGGCGCAGCTCCGGAGTACGCCCTTACAGTCTTCTTAATTGTAGGGCAGAAAACGCGGGAATGCCGCAATTGACGGTACTCTTCGTGCGAAAAATCACGCCGGAGCGCCTTCTCCGCCCCCCGCATAATTGACAGCTTCGCGCAGATCGACCGAAACCACCCGGGAAACCCCGGGTTCACGCATCGTGACGCCGATCAGCTGCCCGGCTTTTTCCATCGTGATCCGGTTATGGGTAATCGCAATAAACTGCGTCGCGCTGCTCATCTGCTGCACCATGTTGGCGAGCCGCAGCTGATTCGCTTCATCAAGCGGCGCGTCCACTTCGTCGAGCAGGCAGAACGGCGCCGGATTCAGACGGAACATGGCAAAAACGAGCGCTGTCGCGGTAAGCGCCTGTTCACCGCCTGAGAGCAGCTTCACCGAAGCGTTCCGCTTTCCGGGCGGCTGAGCCCGGATTTCGATCCCGGCCTCCAGAATCTCATCCCCGATCAGCTCGAGACTCGCCTCACCGCCTCCGAAAATGCGGCTGAAGAGATCCTTGAAGTTGCTGTTCACCTGATCAAAGGTGTCCTTCAGCACGGCACGGGTTTCGGCGTCAATCTTCCGGATCGCCTCTTCGAGCGTCGCGATGGCCTCATTCAGGTCTTCCACCTGATGCTCCGTCATTTCGAGCGCTTTCTTCGCGGCCTCCAGGTGTTCAAGCGCCGCGTGGTTCACGGGGCCAAGCGCTTCGATATTGTTCTCAATGCGGCCGATTTCGTTTCTCACCCCCTGAGTCTTCCAGCCCCCGGTTTCTGCCTCGCGGAGAGACGCTGCGCGGTCAACCCGGCGCTCGGCAATCTGATTGGTCAGCGCCTGGAGCTCAGCCTCAGTGCTGCCCTGCTTCACCTTCATTTCACCGATCCGCTCCTGCTTCGGACGCTCAGACTCGGTGATGGAATCTTTCTTCCGGTTGATCTCAGACAGCTTTTCAGTCAGCTCCGCGGTCTTTTTCTGCGCGGTCTGAAGCTCCGCCTCAGAATCAGCCTGTTTCGCAAGGACATCCTGCAGTCCATCCCGTTCGGCGTCTTCATCAAGCTCCTCGAGCATCGCGCGGGTTTCCTCAATCGACGCTGTCAGCTCCGCCTCTTCCGAGGAAAGTTTCAGCGCTGACTGACGGGCGTCCCCGGCGCGTTCCAGGGCATGGGCGGCATTCGTTCTGAGAAGCGTTATCCGGGAGGCCGCATCACGCGACGCTCTGGACGCTTCATCCATCGCGTTCCGGGCCGCTTCCTCAGCCATCTCGGCATCCTGAGAAGCCTGGCTTGCCGAGGCGAGCCGCGAATCGAGCTCTTCAAAGAGGGACTCCGCCTCTTCATACTCCGCGTCGATTTCTCCAAGCCGCTTCTTCGCCTCTTCGAGATCCGTCCGGATCTGTCCCGCGCGTTTCTTCCAGGCCCCGACTTCAGACTCCAGTTCTCCGGCACGGAGGGCGGCGGAGTGATAGTCACGCCGCGCGCGCTCAAGCGACGCCTCGGCACTCCGCAGCGTCGCGGTTGCCGCGTCACGCGCCTTTCCGGTTTCGAGCACTTCTGCGAGAATCGCCTGGTAACGCTCCGAAGCGCCGGACTGTTCCGCTTTCAGCGCTCGGATCTCTTCCTCACGCTCAAGAGACCCGGCAAGCGGATTCTCCTCCGCCCAGAAAAGCACCGCTCCCCGCTCCGCGATATGACCATCCCGGGTGATTACAGGAAGATCACCGTCAGAGGATCGCTGCACGGCTTCGTCCAGCGACTCCGCGGTTCTGAAGCGGGAAAGCCAGGAGTTGAGCACTGAAGCTGAAGCCCCCGAAACCCGCACCTTTGCGGCAAGGGTTCCCGTCCGGTCCGCCGGGGCGTCAGCAAACCCCTCGCGGGACGCGATCGCGAACCGTCCGGGCGGCGTGTCCTGAGCAAGAATGCCGGCAAAATCAAGATTTTCTGTGAGATAAGCGGGGATACGGCCGGAGAGCGCTGCCTCGACCGCTTTTGCCCAGCCGGTTTCAATCTCCGCGCCATCCAGAATCTTTTCGTAGCGGGAAAGACCGTGCGAGGCGGCCCAGGCTTCAAGCTTCCCCTCAGCCCTCGCTTTCTCTTGAATCTCCTCCAGCGCCTGAAGCCTGGCTGTCGCTTCTGAGAGTGTTGCTGAGGCTGAAGCCTTTTCTTCCGCGGCGGCGGCCGCCGCCTCATCCGCCTCAGAGGCGGCGTCGCGCGCTTCTTCGAGGGCCGCCTCCCGCTCCTCCAGGTCAGACGCCCGCTCCTCAGCGGTAATCTTCGCCTCTTCAAGCTCGCTCTCGCGTCCGGCTGTTCCGGTGCCGCCCGACGCCTCGGATTCGAGTTTCCCGATCCGGGCCTCAAGCTCACGCTTTTCCTGCTCCAGCGCCTGCTCGCGGAAATTCACTTCGGTAAGCGACTTCTGCGCGAGACGCTCCTCGTCCGCCGCGCGTTTCGATGCTTCCTTCGCGGATTCCCAGTACTTTTTCGCTTCTGCCGCCCGCTCATCGGTTGCCGCGGCATCCTCCGCGATGGACTCGGCTTCCTCGGAAAGCGAATCCGCTTCCTTTGTGAGTTCCTCGGCCCGGCGTTCGGCTGCTGACGCTTCCTCTCCGGCGCGCGAGAGTTTCGCGCTGTCGCGCGTTACGCGATCCGTGAGAAGTTTTTTCTTCTCCACAATCGCGGCAATCGCGCTCTGCGTCCTCGCGAGTTCCATATTAAGTCGGTTCAGGGCATCGCGTTTCGCGTCCTCATCCTGCTTCGCCACTGTGAGACTGAGCGAGAGTTCAACGGACTCTTTTTCGAGCGCCGATTTCTCAGCACGTCCGGATTCAATATCCGCCACAGCTTCGGCAATTTTTGCGGCGATACGGTCTCGCGCCGCAATAGCGTCCCGCTCCTGAAGCGACAGCCAAACACCGGCGAGCATTTCCTTCCGGTTATTGAGAGCGCTCCACTTCCCGGCAAGCTCCGCCTCAGCGGAAAGCCTTTCAATATCGGACTTTCTGAATTCCTGCAGATCCGCCACTCGGTCAAGATTCGCTCGGGTCGACGCAAGGCGGCTTTCCGCCTCGCGCCGTCTCTCTTTATAACGGGAGACGCCTGCCGCCTCTTCAAAGTAGAACCTGAGCTCCTCAGGCTTCGCTTTCACGAAGCTGCTGATCATGCCCTGGCTGATAATCGCGTAGGAATGCGGCATGAGACCCGTGCCCATGAAAATATCCTGGACATCGCGGCGTCGCACCGGCTGGTTATTGATGAAGTAAGCGCTCTGCCCGTCGCGCGTCAGAGTCCGTCGGATCGCTACCTCCGCATAGGCTCCCCAGGGGCCGGTCAGTGTCCCGTCACTGTTATCAAGCGTCATTTCGACCGAAGCGCGCCCCGCCGGAGCCCGGCCTTCACTGCCCGCGAAAATCAGCTCCAGCATGGAACTCGTCGCGCGGAGCTCTCCCGCCCGGGTTTCACCCATCACCCACCGGACGGCGTCAATGACATTGCTCTTTCCGCAGCCGTTTGGACCGACGATGCCGACGAATCCGCTCGGGAACTCAATCACCGTCGGGTCTGCAAAGCTCTTGAAACCTGAAATTTTGACCTGTCTTAGGCGCATGTATGTGAGGGATATCGAAGTTTTGCGGGATGAAGCCTGTGACCCGCGGGTGGATGGACTCTATAATATGCGGCTTACTGCTGAGGGACTGATTTTACCCTCTCACGGGCCCGCTTCCGCATGGAACCCGGCACACGGCTTCCCGACGCGCCCGAAAGATCGTTTTATATAAGGAATATGTGACATGTCTTCTGCACCGAGCGAAAAGCTTGAGGTCTTTGATAATCCGGCGCCTGAGCGCGACTACGTGATCCACATGGAGATCCCGGAATTCACCTGCCTCTGCCCGCTCACCGGTCAGCCCGACTTCGCCACGCTGATCGTCGACTACATCGCCGACGAGAAATGCCTTGAGCTGAAGTCGATCAAGCTCTACACCTGGACGTACCGCGAAATGGGCGCCTTCCATGAAGACGTGACGAACCGGATTCTCTCCGATTTCGTCAACGCCATTCATCCGCGCTACATGCGTATCCGCGCCCGGTGGTGGGTCCGCGGCGGCATCTACACCACGGTGATCGCAGAGCACCGCAAGGAAGGCTGGACCCCGGCTCCTGTCGTGCATCTCCCTGACTTCGAAACGAACTCCCCGATGCGCGGCTGATCCGCCCCAGGAACTCTTTAACGCGCTCACGCGAGAGGAACAATCTGATGCCTCAGAATATTCATGAATCGGTTTCCCGGCTCCGCACAATCCGCGATATGGTCCGCTGGGCCATGACCCGTATGGAGTCCTCCGAAATTTCTTTCGGTCACGGTACCGACGATACGTGGCAGGAAGCGACATTCCTCGTGCTGAGGGCACTGCATCTGCCGTTCGAAAAACTCGAGGCGTTCTGGGATGCCCGGCTGACCGCGGACGAAATCATCAAGATCACGGATCTGATCGAGCGCCGCGTGACAGAACACGTCCCGGTGCCCTATCTGCTTCACGAAGCCTGGCTCGTGAAGCACCGCTTCTACTGCGATGAAGACGTGCTGATTCCGCGCTCCTTCATTGCGGAACTCCTCGAGGATCAGCTCGCTCCGTGGGTTCAGGATCCGGAAGCCGTCAGCTCTGTGCTCGATATGTGCACGGGCAGCGGGTGCCTCGCGATTCTCGCGGCCGAGGCCTTCCCGAACGCTCACGTCAAGGGCGTTGATATCAGCCCGAAGGCGCTTGAAGTCGCCCGCGTGAACCGCGCGGACTACGAAATGGAAGACCAGATCGACCTCGTGCTTTCTGATCTCTTCGATATGCCCGAAGTGAAGACGAAGAAGTGGGACGTCATCATTTCGAATCCGCCGTACGTCACCACGGCCGCCATGGAAGCCCTGCCAGATGAATACCGTCTTGAGCCGTCTCTCGCGCTCGAAGCCGGTTTCGATGGAATGGATGTGGTGCGCCGTCTGCTGCCTGAGGCCGCGGATCATCTGACCGAAAACGGCATCCTTGTCGTTGAAGTGGGTGACGGGCGCGAAGCGGTTGAAGCAATCTGGCCGGATCTCCCGCTCACCTGGCTCACGGTCAGCGCGGGTGATGACCTCGTGTTCCTCGCGACCGCCGAAGACCTGAAGCGCTACTTCAAGCACTGATTCAGCGTGGGCCTGCTTCTCGCCCGGCTCCGACAGCTCTGAGGGCGGCGATCATCGCCGCCTTTTTCATGTTTTTAGAAAGGTTTGATTGTGCTACGCCTTATTGATGTCAGCCTTGTGAGAGGCGTCCGCGTTCTCTACAGCCACGCCTCGGTGCTCGCGTCCGACAGCGAATGTGTCGGTCTCGTCGGTCCGAACGGCTGCGGAAAATCGACGCTTTTCGCCGCGATTCTCGGAGAAATTCAGACAGAAGCAGGGGAAATCGAACACCCTGCGGAAGACCGCATCGCGCACGTTGCCCAGGACATCCAGGCGGTTGATATGTCGGCACTCGATTTCGTGCTCTCCGGCCACGCCCCGCTTGAAGCTGCCAAGGCGGCTCTGAAGGCCGCTGAAGGGTCGGGCGATGATATGGCGCTCGCTCAGGCCATGGCGACACTTGCGGAACTGAATGAAGGCGCGATCGCCGCGAATGCCAAAACCATTCTTCACGGTCTCGGATTCTCGGAAGCGCAGACCACGCTTCCGGTCCGTGATTTCTCGGGCGGCTGGAGAAACCGCCTCGCGCTCGCCCGCGCCCTGATGCGTCCTGCGGATCTGCTCCTTCTCGACGAACCGACGAACCACCTCGACCTTGACTCCGTGATCTGGCTCGAGGCCTGGCTGAAGCGGGTTCAGGCCACGATTGTCATCATTTCTCACGACCGTGAGTTCCTGGACAGCGCGGTCGGCACAATCTGGTCGATAGAGGACGGTACAATCCGCCGCTATGCCGGCAACTATTCTGACTTCGAAGCGATGCGGATTGAGCGGCTCCGTCAGCAGGAAGCCGGTGCCCGCGCGTACGAACGCACCGCGTCCCACCTGCAGGCGTTTATCGACCGTTTCCGCTATAAAGCGACGAAAGCCCGCCAGGCGCAGTCCCGCATCAAGATGCTGGAAAAACTGCAGGCGGTTGAACCGGTACGCGCAAAGGCTGAGTGGCGGTTTGAATTTCCGGAACCCGAGCGGCTCCCGGATCATCTGCTGGACGCTGAAAACATGTCTCTCGGCTACGGCGATACCCCGGTGCTGCAGGACGTGTCCTTCTGCGTCCGGTCCGGCGAACGGATCGGTGTTCTCGGCGTCAACGGTGCCGGCAAGTCAACTCTTGTGAAGGGAATCTGCGGAGAGCTTCCGCTTATGTCCGGCACTCTCCGCCGCGGTCAGGGTCTCACGATCGGCTACTTTGCCCAGCACCAGCTTGACTCCCTGAGGCTCGATGAAACACCGCTTCAGCATCTGAGACGGATGGCCCCTGACACCCGTGAGCAGGAGCTTCGCGATTTCCTCGGCAAGTTCCGTTTTTCGGAGGACCAGGTGAATGAACTCGTAGAGCCGATGTCTGGCGGCGAAAAAGCCCGCCTCGCGCTCGCCCTCATCGCCTGGGAAAAACCGAATCTTCTCGTGCTCGACGAACCGACTAACCACCTCGATATGGAAATCCGCGAGGCGCTCACAATCGCGCTTTCCACGTTCGGCGGTTCGGTTCTTATTGTGTCGCACGACCGTCACCTTCTCAGGGCGGCCACGGAAACGCTGTGGCTTGTCCGCGGTGGTCATGTCTCGGCTTATGACGGTGACCTCGACGACTACGCTGAACTCGTCCTTTCAGACCGCCGGGACCGCGCGGCAGCACAGAAGGAAGAGAACCGCAGCGCCGCTGCCCCGGTTGTCACTCAGAAAGAAGCGCGGCGCGAAGCCGCGAAGGAACGCGCGCGTATCGCCTCGCTCCGCAAACCGGTCCAGAAGAAGATTGATGCCGCGGAAAAGCGGATGGCGGAAATCGATGCCCGGGCTGCTGAACTGGACGCTCAGATCGCGGATCCAGCTTTCTACAGCGGGGAAAAGTCTCAGGTGGAAGAAACACTGAAAGAACGAAGCGCTCTCACGGAAGAGAAGGAGACCCTCGAAGCCGAATGGCTGGAACTCTCCGAAGAGCTTGAATCCATCGCATAGAGCACTTCTTTCCAAGCATGCAAAATGGGGGAGCGGTTTATAACCGTTCCCCCATTTTTATTTTGCTGATTCAGAGAACCAGAAGTTTACTTGCCCTGGACAATATGCGGTCCGACTGCGTGGCCGAACGTCATGATGTCCGCAATGGCGTTGCCGCCCAGACGGTTGGATCCGTGAATGCCGCCCGTCACTTCGCCGACAGCATAGAGACCCGGGATCACTTTGCCCTTCGTGTTGATCACCTGGCTCTTCACGTTGATCTTGATACCGCCCATCGTGTGATGCACGGTCGGCACCTTGCGGCAGGCGTACCAGGGACCTTCCGTCATCTGCTTATCGTCCTTGTTGTTCGCGACAAACCCGAGCTTATCCTTTGCCTTCCCGGAAACAACCGCGTTGTAGTCCGCGATAGCCTTCTTCAGATTCTCGGCATTCATGCCGGTCTTCTTCGCAAGCTCATCAAGCGTCGGGGCTTCAACCACTGCGCCGAGCGCTTCCATATTGCGGATTGAGGCGCCCATGCGGTCCTTGAAATCCGGAGTCGGATAACGGAGCTTATTCACGACAATCCAGTAAGTCCTGCCTTTCTGCTGGAAAATGGCGTTCGCGAGAACGTCACGCGCCGCGCCTTCATTCACGAAGCGGTTACCGTCAGAATTCACAAAAATACGGTTGCGGCCGGACGTACGGATGTTTTCCATCAGGCCGGTACCCGGGGTGCCGCAGGGGTGAATCTGAATGTCAGAGAGGCCGATCAGCTTGGCGCCAACCTTCTGAGCGAGGAAGAGGCCCTGACCCTGGGCTGCCTTCTGAATATTCGTGCAGCCGATCGAGTTATCGAGCTTGATGTTCTTCCAGACGCCGGTGTTCCCTTTCTGGCGATACGCGACATTCGCGCCGAAACCACCGGTCGCGATAATCACTCCGTCCTTCGCCATCACCGTAACCTTGGAGCCGAAGTTGTTACCGACAACTCCCACCACACGGCCGCTCTTATTCTGAATGAGCTTCACGGCCGGCGTATCAAGGAGCACCTGAATCTTGCCATTCGAATCCGCGATCACCTTTTCAAACGTACGGATATAGGTATTGCCGTACGGGGTCGCCGGATAGTGCGAACGCTGACCAAGAGACCCGGTCGCGGCGCCGATATGGTCGTTGAACTTCACACCGAGGCTTTCCAGCCAATTCACGGCGTCCATTGAGTGACTCGTGAGGAAGCGGACAAGGGTCGGATCGCCCTTATCGTGGCCGCCATGCATCGTGGTCTCGTAGAAAGTTTCGTAGCTGTCCTTGATACCCTGCGCCTTCTGACGCTGATCGTCCACAGCGTTCAGAGCGCCTTCACTCACGTTCGTTGAGCCGCCGACATAGCCGAGCTTCTCAATAACGATCACCTTCTTCGCCCCGGCCTGCATCGAGGAAATCGCGGACGCGAGGCCGGCTCCGCCGCCGCCGATCACGACAACATCAGCCTGGTAGGTACGGTTATGGATCGGATGCTTTTCAGCTTTCCGGGTGAACTGCTTCATATCGGCGCCGGCCTGCTTCAGGCACTTCTCAACGCCTTCCTTCAGCGCGTTTGAGGAGAAAGTGGCGCCCGTTACCGCGTCAACTCCGATGGACTGGTAGCGAAGGATGTTATCCGCGGTCTTCTTGAGACCGACCTTGCCGACACCAAGCGACTCCTGATCATCCGGAGTCTTAATGGAAAGGATCTTATTCGCGTCGACCGTTACTTCAACCGTGAGCGGCGCGTTGTGACCGTTAACCTTGGCGGTATAGGTACCGGGCTTCATCGGGGAGGCCACTGCGGCGGTTCCGATAAAAGCAAGGGCTGCTGCAATCGCGATCGGTTTAAAAGCAAATTTCATATTTCGTTCTCTCCTTAAAAATAACGAAACTGCTTATCCTGTAACAGATAACCTCGCGATTATTATCGGAGTTATGAATTCCATTGGATCAATTTTCTGAATCACTTATGCCTTATGTCAAAGTTTTTTAGATAACGGATGGGTTATTCATTGGGAGGCTTTTTTCTCGTACTACATCCTCTTTCGACTCAGAAAACCCTTTAAAATCCCCTTCTTCCGGCAGTCAGGCTGACAGAAACCGTATTTTTGAGGCATTATTACGGTAGTTTTATGTTTACCGCAGTTATTACGCCATGATTTCCGTCATTCTCTGGGTAATCGCCTTTATTCTCGCGGCGGTGCTCTTCATGCCTCTCTGGAGCAGGATCGGACCCCGCGTTTACGCGCTCAGCCGAAGCCATGCTGTGCAGATCGCCGGAATGGCAGCGACCTTCATCATTACTTTCATTGCGGCCCGTGCCGTTCTTCAGTTTCTTACCGCCTTATTTACGAAATGACAGCAAAACAGACCTTTGCCGATCGGCTCCGTGCCTGCATGGAGCGGATGAACTATAAGCAGCGCTATGTCGCGGATCAGGTTGGCGTCTCGCAGCCCGCCGTCGCGAAGTGGCTTGCCGGCGATACACGGAAGGTCCAGGCGGATGTTCTTTTCAGACTCGCGGACCTCTTTAACGTCAATGCCCGCTGGCTTTCTGACGGTCAGGGGCAGCCCTGGGTGAGCCCTGCGGATGACTGGATTCATGAGATGACTGCGCCTGCGGTCCAACCCGCGCATTTGGAGTCTGCCGCGGAAACGCGCCCGGATCCCGAACCTGAGGCACCCAAGAAATCGCCCGGCCGACCGCGGAACCCGGACTATACGATGCCGCTTGACCTCGAAGTGCCGGAAGAGAAATCCTCCGCTAAGGACGAGCCGGCCGCAGAATCCGGAAAATCTGAAAAAAAGAAGAAGGATCCCTGTGCCAGCCGCTGCCACCTCTACGCCTCGGTGCCGACTTTCTCGCTGATCCGCGGGAAGTCTCCCCGCATCCCGGTGCTGGTGCCGTCCGATGAACGGATTGACGCCGTGATTCCGAAAACGGATCTGAAGGGGCATGACCCAAAGGCCTGCCGGCAGTTTGTGGTCCGCACCGATACGATGGCACCCGCGATCTGTCCCGAGGACACAATCGTCGTGGATACCGGAAACCCGAACCGGGTTCACTACGGCGCGGTGCATCTCCTTTTCTGGCAGGGACAGAGCACGCTTGGCCGCCTGCTGAAAGAACCTGACGGTTCGGTCATTATTCAGTTTGACAATCCGGCCTATCCAGTCCGCACTTTCTCAGAGTCTGATTTCTCGTCTCTGATCACGGTAATCGGTCCGGTGGTGCTCCGGACCGGATCAAAATTTATGGCTCGCGGGCTTCTCGTTTAGCCGCCGCCTGCCGCTCTTT
>CDYL01023396.1_pt1 | contig 13802 bp, 9 predicted proteins | sample 557761 | NCBI WGS metagenome assembly CDYL01 (sample SAMEA3182104, study PRJEB8094) | gut metagenome | biome: human; feature: gut; material: Stool; isolation source: human stools | place: Canada | collected 2013-02-12 | reverse complement strand
GTTTACAGCTATTTAACTCTGCACGGGAGGAGAGGCTCGAACTCCCGACACCCGGTTTTGGAGACCGGTGCTCTACCAACTGAGCTACTCCCGTGTTTGCGGCTGCAAAGGTAGTAGAAACTTCTGAATCTCCAAACATTCGGGTAAATAAGTTTTGAATTATTTTAATTTTTCCCACTCATCGGGCTTGAAACCGACCAGAACGAAGCTGTCTGTCACTACCAATGGGCGTTTCACCAATTTACCGTTCGTTGCCAAGAGTGCTATCTGTTCTTCCTCACTCATAGCAGGCAGCTTCTCGCTTAGTTTCAGCTCTTTATATACTAATCCACTCGTGTTGAAGAATTTCTTCACCGGTAAACCGCTACGTGGAATCCATGCTTTTAATTCTTCAACTGTAGGATTTTCTTCTACAATTAATCGGTTTGTAAACTCAATGTTATTTTCTGTTAACCATTTCTTGGCTTTCTGGCATGTGCTGCATGCCGGGTACTGCAAAAATAATGTTGCCATATTCATTTATAATTTAATTCATACTATATAATACTTAATACTTAACACTTACCACTTAAACCTCACCTCAATATCTGCAAATCCTGAAACATAATCCGGTAAGCGGCTGCTTTCTTATCCAATGCCAGAGGATATGCTCTTGATGATGAAGGCATCCGGTAAAGCCGCATGGCACGTCCTTCAAAAACGAACTCGGAGTAATCGCCTACTTTCGGCTCTTCTATTTCGAATTGCTGTCGGAGAGTGTCCGTTGCTTTTTGCCCCGTAGTGACGATGGCTTTACATTCGGGAAGTTGTCGCAGCAATGCTGCTACATCGGTAGCCTCCACTACTTCGAGAAACTTATCCGATGCGTTATCCTGCAACCGGCGGATGGATGAAGCGGTATCAAACAGGGCAATTCCCTTTTCGTTCAAAAAGTCTATGATTTGCTCACGACAAAACGATTTTAGTGTCGAATTCAGAAAATGATTCTTATCATTAAAGAATAAGATTCCATATATACGCCACATGTCATTGTTTAGGTTTGGATAATAAAAATCCATCGACCATCTTTTTTTCTGTGGCGGGAAACTGCCCAGCATAAGCAATTTTGATTTCGCTGGGAGAAATGGTTCTAGTGGATGTGTTTCGATTTCCATGTTATCGTTCATTTTAATTTCGTACAAAAATAGTGATAATGTTTATTTCCCTCAAAATCAATGAGAAAAAATGCTAGATTTAAAATATTTAGTTATTTTTGCGGTGTGATGAACAAACAGTATCTTATTATATCATTGAAAAAAGAAATTTTAGTAAGTTGTTTCTTAATGAGCTTATTTTTCCTGGAGGGTGGGAATTGTTATGCTTCGGAGCAACAACTGTTAAGAGGGACGATAGAAACTCCTTCTGACAATTATACCGTGAGAGGGCGTGTTATTGATGTCTATGGTGAACCACTAATCGGTGCTACAATACGAGAAAAAGGGGGAGCCAATGGTACTGTGACCGATATTGATGGACGATTCTTTTTATCTGTTCCGGATAGTGCTGTCTTGCAGGTTTCTTTTGTAGGTTACAAGACTTTAGAAGTCAATGTGACAGGTCGGACTATGCTTGAAATACGCCTTCAGGAAGACGCGGTGATGCTTGATCATGTCATCGTAACAGCCTTGGGAATTGAAAAGGATGAAGCTACACTGGCTTATTCTGCGCAGAAAATCAAAGGTGAGGAACTGAATCGTGTAAAAGAAATAAATATGATTACTGCCCTGGCAGGAAAAGCGGCCGGTGTACAAATCAATAAAAACTCTTCCGGTATGGGCGGTTCTGCCAAAGTCAGTCTCCGGGGAATCCGTTCGGTGTCCGGTGATAATCAACCGCTGTATGTGATAGACGGAGTGCCGATGTCGAATACCTCTTCCGAGCAGGCTTATTCGGCAATTGGAGGTACGGCGAATGCCGGCAACCGTGATGGAGGAGATGGGATTTCTAACCTGAACCCGGAAGATGTGGAAAGCATCAGTATCTTGAAAGGTGCTCCAGCAGCAGCTTTATATGGTAGCATGGCTGCTAACGGGGTCATTCTTATCACTACTAAAAAAGGAAATTCTGTCGGGCAAAGGAATATTAATTTCTCTACGGGACTAACTTTCGAGAAAGCATTCAGCCTGCCTAAAATGCAGGATCGTTACGGTGTCAGTGATGTGGTAGACAGCTGGGGTGAGAAAGATAATCTGACGGCTCATGATAACCTGAATGATTTTTTCCGTACCGGATTGACCTCAATGACTTCTGTGTCCGTCAGCTATGGAAATGAAACTCTACAAACTTATTTCTCCTATGCCAACACCACCGGAAAGGGGATTATGGATAAAAACAAGCTGAAGAAACATAATATAAACCTACGCGAAACAGCTACCATGTTCAACAAACGTCTGAAACTGGATGGTAATGTGAATGTAATGAAACAGACTGTTGAGAATAAGCCGGTATCGGGAGGCTTTTATATGAATCCGTTGGTAGGGCTTTATCGTTTTCCTCGTGGTGAGAATCTGTCTTATTATAAAGACCATTTTGAAACCTATGACGAAGAACGGAATTTGAATGTGCAAAACTGGCATACATTTACCGAAGACTTCGAACAGAATCCATATTGGATAGTGAACCGTATACAAAGTAAAGAAACGCGTACGCGCATTATCCTTTCCCTTTCGGCAAACTTTAAGATAAATGATTGGTTGACTATTCAAGCTCGTGGCAACATGGACTACTGGGCTGATAAGTTGCGTCAGAAATTCTATGCATCTACCGCTACTGCCCTATGTGGAGCGAACGGTCGATATATTGAAATGGATTATCAGGAAACGCAGATGTATGGTGATGTCATGGCGATGTTTAAGAAAACCTGGGGAGATTTTACACTGGATGCGGCTATTGGCGGTAGTATAAATGACCGAATCAGAAACTCGACCCGTTATGATTCCAAGAATGCTTCTTTGAAGTTTGCTAATGTTTTTAATATTGCCAATATCATCATGAACAGTTCTGCCAGTATTGACCAGAAAATAGATGAGCATCGTCAGCTTCAATCTATTTTCGGTACAGCACAGATTGGCTACAAGGAAAAATTATTTCTTGATTTGACAGCTCGTAATGACTGGGCATCAACCTTGGCTTATACTGAACATGAGAAAGCGGGATTTGCTTATCCTTCCGTCGGTCTTTCCATATTGCTTGATAAATGGGTGAAGCTGCCCGAATGGATTTCTTTTGCGAAACTGCGTGGTGCCTATAGTAAAGTGGGGAACGATATTCCTGTATTTGTCACTAATTCCACTTCTCATATCGGTGCCGGTGGCGAGATACAGGCAAATGATGCAGCTCCTTTCAAAGATATGGAGCCGGAAATGACTCATGCCGTGGAATTCGGAACGGAATGGAGATTCTTCCAACATCGGCTAGGAATTAATCTGACCTATTATCGTACCAACACTTATAATCAGTTCTTCAAACTTCCTGCTCTTGCAGGTGATAAGTTTGCTTACCGGTATGTGAATGCCGGAAATATCCAAAACCAGGGATGGGAAGTGACACTGAACGGAACTCCGATACTGACTTCTGATTTCACCTGGAAAACTTCCATCAACTTCTCTACCAACAAGAATAAGATCGTGAAGCTGCACGACGAGTTGAAAGAATTAGTCTACGGACCTACGAGCTTTTCTTCCAGTTATGCAATGAAGCTGGTGAAAGGTGGTTCTATCGGTGATATCTACGGTAAAGCTTTTGTACGTGATGCCGCAGGAAACATTGTTTATGAAACAGAAGGAGATTACAAAGGACTTCCATTGGTGGAAGGTGACGGAAATACGGTGAAAGTGGGAAATGCCAACCCTGTCTTTATGATGGGATGGGATCACACATTCTCTTACAAAGGATTCAGCCTTTATTTCCTGCTTGACTGGCGTTACGGAGGAAAAGTCCTTTCGCAGACACAAGCGGAAATGGATCTCTATGGCGTATCGGAAATTACGGCTGATGCACGCGACAGAGGATATGTGATGCTTGAAGGTCAGCAGATCGATAATGTGAAAGGATTCTATAAAAATGTAGTGGGCGGGCGTGCCGGAGTGACAGAGTATTATATGTATGATGCCACTAATTTACGGTTGCGCGAAGTATCGTTGAGCTACAATTTCTCAAAGAAGTGGATACAAAAAACGAAGGTTCTGAAAGATGTGCAGCTTTCGTTTGTGGCCCGCAATCTATGTTTCTTATATAAGAAAGCTCCTTTTGATCCGGATTTGGTACTTTCCACTGGGAATGATAACCAAGGGATTGAAGTATTCGGAATGCCTACAACCCGTAGTTTGGGCTTTACTCTGAAATGTGAATTTTAAAGGTAGGAGAGAGAAATGAAGAGAAAATATGTATATCTATACTTGCTGGGCTTACTGCTCTTTTCTGTAGCATGTACCAGTAATTTCCGTGATTACAATACCGACTTGTCCGGTATCACGGATGATGACCTGATTATTGACGACAATGGTTATGGAATCCGTTTGGGTATTATTCAGCAGGGTATTTATTTTAATTATGATTTCGGAAAAGGGAAGAACTGGCCTTTCCAACTGATACAGAATCTGAACGCAGATATGTTTGGTGGATATATGCATGACGGCAAACCCTTGAACGGAGGTTCGCATAATTCCGACTATAATATGCAGGACGGTTGGAACAGCGCTATGTGGACGCATATGTATTCTTATATTTTCCCGCAGATATACCAATCGGAGAATGCTACCCGGAATACACATCCTGCTTTGTTCGGGATCACGAAAATATTAAAGGTAGAAGCCATGCATCGTGTGACGGATTATTATGGTCCCATCATTTATAAGAATTTTGCGAATGCGGAAAAGCACTACCGTCCTGATAAACAAAAAGATGTTTATTATGAGTTTTTCAATGAACTCGATTCTGCTGTGGTTGCCCTCACCGGTTATATAGAGGAGAAACCGGAATTCAATGGATTTGCACGTTTTGATATTTTGTTGGATGGTAAATACCCTTCCTGGGTAAAGTTTGCCAATTCGTTGCGTTTGCGTCTAGCTATGCGTATTGCCTCTGTTGCCCCCGATAAGGCACGTGCTGAAATACAGAAAATAAAGGAAAACGATTACGGCTTCTTTGAAGCGGAAACAGGCGGAGCTGTTGTTTCTACCAAATCCGGATACACCAATCCATTGGGAGAACTTAACCGTGTGTGGAATGAAACTTACATGAGTGCGAATATGGAATCAATCTTGGTGGGATATAATGATCCCCGTCTTGGAATTTATTTCGAACTCTGTACGGATGAAACCCTGAAAGGACAATATCGTGGAATTCGTCAGGGGACATGTTTTGCTCATAGTCATTATTCCGGATTGTCGAAGCTGTTTGTCAAGCAAAGCACCGATGCGCCTCTGATGACTGCTTCGGAAGTCTGGTTTCTGCGTGCCGAAGCTGCATTGCGCGGGTGGACGGATGAAGATGAAGAAACCTGTTATCAGAATGGTGTAACTACTTCTTTCCATCAATGGGGAATCTATGGCGTAGAAGATTATCTGCAAAGTGAACGGAAAGCCTCTGACTTTATAGACACGTATGATGAAGAAAATAATATAGAGGCCCGCTGTAAAGTCTCTCCCAAATGGAATCCGCTGGATGATAAGGAAACGAAACTGGAGAAGATCATTACGCAGAAGTGGATTGCTATGTTTCCGGAAGGTTGCGAAGCTTGGGCAGAACAAAGACGAACAGGGTATCCCCGTTTATTTCCCGTACGATTCAACCATAGCAGAAACGGTTCTATCGACACGGAGATTATGGTGCGCCGTCTAAACTTCCCCGGTACCTTGCAGACGGAAGACCCGGAACAATATTCCGCACTTGTGGAAGCTTTAGGAGGAGATGATCATGGAGGTACAAGACTTTGGTGGGACACGGGAAATAATAACCTGGAATAAAAAAAGATAAAAGTAGTGTGTTTATATGTGTAGCTTTAACTATTTTTGCATCTTCATTTAAACACATTTACTTATGAAACAGATTATCTCTGCTCTTTTCCTTTGTATGTTGCTCTCTGCCGTACCGGGATTGCAGGCGCAAAACATCCAGTTACATTATGATTTTGGACGTTCTTTGTATGATAAAGATTTGCAAGGTCGTCCGCTGTTAACTTCCACAGTAGAGAAGTTTCATCCTGATACTTGGGGAAGTACTTATTTCTTTGTCGATATGGATTATACCTCCGAAGGTGTCGCTGCCGCTTATTGGGAAATAGCCCGTGAAGTGAAATTCTGGAAAGGTCCTTTCTCTGCGCATCTTGAATATAACGGTGGATTATCCAAAGGTATGTCTTATAAAAATGCTTATCTGGCAGGAGCCACGTATACCTTTAATAATGCCTCCTTCTCCAAAGGTTTCACACTGACCGCCATGTATAAGTATATTCAAAAACATTCATCACCCAACAACTTCCAGTTGACAGGTACATGGTACGTAAACTTCTGCCGTAACCTGCTCACTTTCTCCGGCTTTGCCGACTGGTGGCGTGAAGAAACGAACTACGGAAAGACTATCTTCCTCTCCGAACCACAATTCTGGGTAAACCTGAATCAAATCAAGGGAGTAAATAAAAATTTCAATCTAAGTGTTGGCTCTGAAGTCGAATTGAGCAACAACTTTGGTGGTCGCGATGGCTTTTATGTGATCCCGACGCTTGCTCTGAAATGGACGCTGAACTAAAAAAACGAACTAAAAAACGGATTAAAAAGCGAATTAAGAGAAATAGACTAAAAAGAAGTCAGGCTAAAAGAATCCGAATTTCAGAGGAATCTCCGTTTATCCCTCTGTCGAACTTACAAAATATATAGAACAACCTATTAAATGAAAACTGATTTAATCTACGGCGTAGAAGACCGTCCCCCTTTTAAAGACGCCCTGTTTGCGGCTTTACAACATCTCTTGGCTATTTTCGTAGCAATTATCACACCGCCGCTTATCATAGCGAGTGCCTTGAAACTGGATGTAGAAAAGACAAGTTTCCTAGTTTCCATGTCCCTTTTTGCTTCGGGAGTATCTACCTTTATACAATGCCGTCGTTTCGGTCCGATAGGAGCAAAGCTGCTCTGCATCCAGGGAACCAGTTTTTCTTTTATCGGTCCTATCATCGCCACAGGAATGGTAGGCGGATTGCCGTTGATTTTCGGTTCCTGTATGGCTGCCGCACCTATCGAAATGATTGTCAGCCGCACATTCAAATATCTGCGTAATATCATCACTCCGCTGGTTTCCGGTATTGTCGTACTGCTTATCGGATTGAGCCTGATAAAAGTAGGTATCGTATCTTGCGGAGGTGGATATGCAGCTATGGATAACGGTACGTTTGCTACCTGGGAAAACCTGTCTATTGCAGCACTGGTACTTCTTAGCGTCTTATTTTTCAACCGTTGCGGGAACAAATACCTGCGCATGAGTTCCATTGTACTCGGACTTTGTCTGGGTTATGGTCTGGCATTTGTTTTGGGAAAAGTGGATATGAGTGCGTTGAATGTGGAAATGCTGATGAGCTTTAATATTCCCCAACCTTTTAAATATGGTGTTGATTTCAATGTGTCTTCTTTCATAGCTATTGGTCTGGTCTACCTGATAACTGCCATCGAAGCAACAGGTGACGTGACTGCCAACTCTATGATTTCCGGACTTCCCATTGAAGGAGATTCCTATTTGAAACGAGTTTCCGGTGGAGTAATGGCAGATGGATTCAACTCCTTCCTCGCCGGTATATTCAACTCTTTCCCCAACTCCATCTTTGCACAGAATAACGGTATTATCCAACTGACCGGAGTAGCCAGCCGCTATGTCGGTTATTATATCGCAGCAATGCTTGTTCTTTTGGGATTATTTCCCATTGTAGGTGCCGTATTCTCCTTAATGCCCGATCCTGTATTGGGTGGTGCAACCTTACTAATGTTCGGTACAGTAGCAGCGGCAGGAATCCGTATTATCTCCTCACAAGAAATAGGCCGTAAAGAAACTCTGGTATTAGCAGTCAGCCTCTCCTTAGGCTTAGGAGTAGAACTAATGCCGGACGTATTACAACAAGCCCCGGAAGCAATTCGAAGTATCTTCTCTTCAGGGATCACCACCGGAGGCCTAACTGCAATTATTGCAAATATAGTAATACGTGTAAAAGAATGATGAATAAGTATTAAGTATTAACCGACAAGTATCAAGCATTAATCGACAAGTTTCAAATAGCAGGTATTATCCAGCAGCTTCGGTAATACTTATTACTTAATACTTGATTACTTAATACTTATTTCTAAATTACTCATTTTATCAGTAGTGTGGAAGGGGAAATCAGGATACTCGTAAAGACTAAAGCGAGGTTCGGTTTCTCCTTTCGTATAATTCCAGATAGAAGCATAATCTTCCGGATCTTCTCCCATCTTGGCTAATTGGCGCAGATAAGCGGCCAGTGATTTATTTTCTACGATGTAAATCTGTCCCATCTGGTCGATAATCGGGCTATGATGACGAGTGCCGTCATGTTCGAAGCGCAGAATCCGTTTTCCTTCTTCTGTCAGTCCCACCAATTGGAAGGTCATACTCTTACCGATAGCCGGTAAATTCAATACACTGCGATCCGTAGCAAGGAAAGGCAAATGATGTTTTCTCATGAAACGTCTTAATTGCTTGGCAACATCTTCTTTCGTCTCCTCTTCCGTTCCGACTTTCGTCTCTAATATTTTGTATAATTCCTCCGCCTGTTCCGGTGTCATCCGACCATAAATCTTTTCCTCCTGTTGTTCCTGCATCGAACGGCTGTTGGGAGCAAATACTGCATAATTCTCATTGAATCCCTTTACCGAGAAAGTATAATAACATACCACGCCCAATGAATTGAGCACCTGGCGAAGCCGTGTCGTATGTCCCCGACGCGAAGCAGCCACTGTATATACCAACTGATTCGTGATGATCCATCCGGCAGAAAGAATCTTCCGAATCGCCTCTTTAGCTTCAGGCGTGACCTCCAGCGGTGTCTGAAAATGGGTCTGGATAATAAACTGTTTCACCCCGATAGCCGAAGCCTTTTCTTTGAATTCCCGCAAAATATCCACCAGCCCGTCATTGATACGCATCGGCAAATAAGCCAATAACCGTGACCCCAGCCGTACCCGTTGCAATTCCGCATATTTCTCTCCTTCCGGTCGTTCGAGATTTGCCTTCTGCTTGCGTACCGCCATCCGATACACCGCATCCAAAATATTCTGAAGCGTCTTATTTTGACTCATCAGCGCATCGCCCCCTGTAATCAGAATATCCCGCAACTGTGTATCCTCCTCAAAATAAGTCATCAACCGGCGCAACTTACGATCCCATGACTCCTTCGGGCGTAAAGACTCAAACTCGAAATTCAACCGTTCGCTTTGGAAATCATACATCCGCTGGCAAGAAGCACAAAGTCCCCCGCAAGCCCTTCCCATCGTGTCAGGAATGAGAATAGCCACCTCCGGATACCGGCGATGAATATTATGTCCGTCCGGCAGAAGCCATCCCGCAGCATTAGGTTTACCAACCTCCACAATATCCTCCTTTTCCCACGCACGAATATTTCCATACGTCTCCACCAATCGTGGCGAATACAGAATATAACTCCGGATAGCCTCATCATTATACCCATATCCTGTAATATTGAGTAGCGATAAATAATAAGGAGTCGCAAAAAACGGCATTCCCTTCTTCCGTGCCCGATAAAGCAAATACATCGTTTCCGAAGAAAGAGAATTCCCCAAGAACCGATTCAGTTCTCCCGGACTCTTCACAGCCATCGCCAAATGAAAGCGGAAATCATTCCACCACTCACTCACCAACCTGTATTTCTCCTCATAACTCATTCCCTCCTCAAAGTGGAAACGCACCGAAGGCTTCGACTTCCTGTTCTCAATCTTCTGAATCAGCAAGTGCAACATCCGCTCCTTATTTTCATCCCGTATCTCCCGTACCTCTTCATCCAGTCCGGTTTCCCACCGGTCATTCCGACTTTTGATACGCTGCGGTGACGGCAAAGGCGTAATTTCTCCCTTCAACCGTTTAAACATCTGAAAAATTTCAATAAACAAATCCGTCGGCATCTCCATATTCTCCAACGTCCCCGTCAGAAACTCATAAAGCAGCCGAATAGTCTGTACTGACATATCCTGTCCCGTAGACAGTTCATGGACATTCTGCCCATCATAATGGAGTAAGAGTCGAATTTGCTCCCTCGCCTCCTCCGCAGCTTCGTTTTCTATCCTGCAAGTCTCCAACAACCGCAGTATTCCAGTCTTGAAATCCTCAACAGTAGAGCTCTTATCCGCTATCTCCACTATCTCCGGAATCTCCTGACCATAGATTTGTTTCAACTGTGAAAAAGTAAGTGTAAGCATTTTCTTTTGTTTCATAAGCAATCTATCAATTTTTAAATTATATAATAAGCATTTTAAGTTTGAACGACCTCCCTTCCCCCCGAACTATATGTCTCAAATCCCGAACAGCATCTCATCCCCTAAGTATCCTCCATCCATAACCTACCAACATAATCATCAAAGCGCAACATAATACACAATCACACCGCATAGCACTCTACACTGCATAGCACTCCACGCCGCATGGTCTCCCGGCCTCGTCTGCACGGCGTCAAGCGGAGGTTTCATTCCCGGCGTTAAGAAGGGCAGACTGTTTGAGCGAAGCGAGTTTCTGCCCTTCTTAACGCCGGGGATGAGACCGGAGTAGCCGGGCAGACGCAGCCTTGATTTTTTCTTTTTTGGTACTTTTTTTGTATCAAGACAAAAGAAAAAAGTACATAAAGATAACAAAAAAAGCGGAAGTACAAAACCCCCGCTTTCTCTATCATATTAATCTTTACGCTTTTCTAACATTTAACGCGACTTATTTTTTTGTTTCCGTGTCGTCATCCTTCCGTTTCGGTTCCTTCTTGGCAAGTAGAACGATATTATACACATAATCCGTCATCCACTGCTCCGAGTATCCCAGACGCTCTTTGTATTGGCGGATAGCCGCAGCCGTCTTATGCACATCATCCGCTTTCCATACCATTTTGGTGCAAACATCATGCACCGTCTTCTGCGTCATGCCATACAGAGCCTTTTTAAAGATCGACGGCATACGGAACTTCCACTGCATCAGATTTCCCATCAACATCATCAGATCATTAGAAAATCCCTGATACATGAACAAATAAGATTGAATATCATTTTGAGTGCGGCAGTTACGTTTTACGGAAGCGTCGATTTCCTTGAAGAAATTCTCATTCAGGCCATAATCCTGCATTAGCATTTTGCGTGACGCAGACTTTTCGGCCAATCCCAGTTTACCGTTTTGAGTAGGCACTTTAAACAAACGTTTGAAGTTAGCTACGTCCGGCAAGAATCGGATATTGGTGATACCTAAGTTTGTGGCGATCACTGACTGGAAATACACCCGGGTCAGTGAAATGAAATCTTCTACATTGCCGACTTTCGTTTCATCGGATTTTTTCTTGAATAAACCAAATAAGCCCATTGTTATATTTACAATTTTACAATTTACAATTTACTATTTGAGTGCGTGGAAGGTATATAATATAACTACCATCTGTCAATTTCCGTGCAAAGGTACAAAAACAGTTGGTTTTCACCAACATTCCAAGTCCTTTTCGATGTCCGGCATAGACTCTTTCTTAAAAACAGGACTTTGGATACCGGCTTTCTTTTGTGCCCGGTAATCATTTAACAGGCGGATCGCATATTTTCCAAGGAAGAGGATAGCGATCAGATTGCAGATAGCCATTAATGCCATAGTGACATCTGCCAAGCTCCATACCATATCCAATGTGGCAAGTGAACCGAAGAGCACCATACCGCCCACTAATATCCTGTAACCATGAAGCACCCACTTCCGGTGAGTGATAAAGCGGATATTGGCCTCCCCGTAATAATAATTTCCCAGAATACTGCTGAAAGCGAAAAAGAAAAGAGCCACAGCAACGAAGACGCTGCCCGAAGAACCGATTTCGTTCGTCAATGCCTGTTGAGTCAACTGCACCCCATTGGTCGATCCATCCAGCGGAGCACCACTAAACAGAATGATAAAAGCCGTACAAGTACAAATCAATAATGTATCCGTAAATACTGCCAAAGTCTGTATCAATCCTTGTTTCGCGGGATGACTGACATGAGCCGTGGCAGCCGCATTCGGAGCCGATCCCATACCGGCCTCATTGCTGAAGAGTCCTCTCTTGATACCTTGCATCAATGCCATGCCGACTCCTCCTGCCAGTGCCTGTTCCCAACCGAAAGCATGACTGACAATTAGCGCGATGACGCCCGGTAAATGAGTGATATTGAGTATAACAATCACCAGCGCCAACCCCACATATCCCAATGCCATAACCGGCACGATAATGCTGCTGACACGGGCAATGCGTTGAATACCTCCGAAGATGATAACCAACGTCAGCAATGTCAGTACCCCTCCCAATATAATATGATTGCCCCCGAAAGCATGCTCCGCAGCAGCACAGATGGTATTGCTCTGTACAGAATTGAAAGCAAAACCGAAAGTGATGCTTATTAATATGGCAAAAAGCATTCCCATCCACGGTTGTTTCAATCCCTTCTTCATATAATAAGCAGGACCTCCGATGAATGAATCCTTTCCGCGTATTTTGTATAATTGCCCTAAGGTAGACTCGATGAAAGCACTCGAAGCCCCTAACAGTGCGATGACCCACATCCAGAAAATAGCTCCGGGACCGCCGATAGCGATGGCGGTAGCCACTCCCGCAAGATTTCCCGTACCCACACGGCTGGCGATAGAGATAGCGAATGCCTGAAAAGAAGATACATGTTTCTCTCCCTGCTTCCCTTTGCCCGCAGATTCGCTTAACAGTACGATCATTTCGCGAATCATGCGGAATTGTACGAAGCGTGTCCGTATGCTGAACCAGACAGCACATCCCAATAACATGATAATCAGAATATAGGTCCAGAGTATGTCGTTAATCTCGTTGATAAAGGTCATAGTTAAGTATTAAGTATTGTTTGTGGTTATTCGTTTTTTATTCGGAAGTAGAATTTATGATTTTCGAATACGGGTTCCACAATATCATAACGAACAAATTTGGCGAGCAGATGTTCAGCGGCACGTCGTGAAAGTCCGGTTTGGCGACAGTAGCGGTTGAGTGAGAGTAAAGTGCCATGCTCCAGTTGTTCGAGCAGGAGCTGTTCACGTTCGGTGTAACGGATCAGTTCGCCACGGGGGCTGTCGCTCTGTTGCCATACACGGAGGTGTATAGGTGTTGCCAGAATATTTTCATCCTTGATGCGGAGATAGGCTAGAGGTTTCCCGGTTTCGTCTTTGGCGTAAACTGGTTTATGCGGAGTCTCTTCGATGGTCGCTACCAACACTTGCCGTCCCTCCACTATATATGTTTGCAATGTGTATTCTACTTCCGGCACGCAATAAAGTTGTGCGGCGGCTTCAATCATATATTTTTCTTCTTCGGAGCGTACTCCCGCGATTTTTCCATTGTCTTTTACGCCAATAAGTAATCTTCCTCCGTCCGTGTTGGCAAAAGCCGAGAGTGTTTTGGCAATTTTGCGTGCGTCGGAAATTTCGAATTTAAAGTCCTGTTGCTGGTGCTCCCCTTCAGCAATCAATGCATGTATATAATCGGTATCTGTAAGCAGTTTCATGGCTACAAAGGTAGGTAAAAA
>CDYL01028088.1_pt1 | contig 14286 bp, 10 predicted proteins | sample 557761 | NCBI WGS metagenome assembly CDYL01 (sample SAMEA3182104, study PRJEB8094) | gut metagenome | biome: human; feature: gut; material: Stool; isolation source: human stools | place: Canada | collected 2013-02-12 | reverse complement strand
ATCGACTGCTGGTTCGACTCAGGAGCAATGCCGTTTGCACAGCACCATTATCCATTTGAAAATCAGGATTTGTTCAAACAGCAGTTCCCGGCTCAGTTCATTTCCGAGGCGGTAGACCAGACACGCGGATGGTTCTATTCCCTGATGGCAGAGTCCACCTTACTGTTTAATAAAGCTCCTTATGAAAACGTTATCGTTTTAGGACATGTACAGGACGAGAACGGACAGAAAATGTCCAAATCCAAAGGAAATGCAGTCGATCCGTTCGATGCATTAGAGACTTACGGAGCAGATGCGATCCGCTGGTATTTCTACATCAACAGCGCTCCATGGCTTCCAAACCGTTTCCATGGAAAAGCAGTGCAGGAGGGACAGCGTAAGTTCTTAAGCACCTTATGGAACACTTATGCATTCTTTGTACTGTATGCAAACATTGACGGATTTGACGCAACAAAATATAAACTGGAATATGATAAATTATCCGTGATGGATAAATGGTTACTGTCCAAATTAAATACCGTGATCGGCGCTGTGGATGACAACCTTGGCAGTTACAAGATCCCGGAAGCTGCAAGAGCACTCGATGAGTTTGTGGACGATATGAGTAACTGGTACGTAAGACGCTCCCGTGAACGTTTCTGGGCAAAAGGAATGGAGCAGGATAAGATCAATGCCTACATGACACTTTACACAGCGTTAGTAGAGATCTGTAAATGTGCAGCACCAATGATCCCGTTCATGACAGAGGAAATCTATCAGAATCTTGTGTGCAGCATTGATAAAAATGCGCCGGAAAGTATTCATTTATGTGACTTCCCAACCGTTAATGAAGCATACATTGACAAAGAGTTAGAGAAAAATATGGATGAGGTATTAAAGATCGTGGTTATGGGCCGTGCGTGCCGTAATGCAGCAAACATCAAAAACCGTCAGCCAATCGGAAATATGTTTGTCAAAGCTCCGTTTGAACTTTCAGAGTACTTCAAAGAGATCATCGAAGATGAGCTGAATGTGAAGAAAGTTTCCTTTACCGATGACGTAAGCTCCTACACAAGCTATACGTTCAAACCACAGCTGCGTACCGTAGGACCAAAATACGGAAAATATTTAGGTCAGATCCAGAAAGCTTTAGCAGAGCTTGACGGAAACGCTGCCATGGCAGAGTTAAAGGAAAATGGATTTATCACTTTGAAGTCTGTCAGTGATGATGTAAAATTAGCAGAGGAAGATCTGTTAATTACAATGACACAGATGGAAGGTTATGTAACGGAGGGGGACAATACAGTAACCGTTGTCCTTGATACCAACTTAACACCGGAGTTAATTGAAGAAGGATTTGTGCGTGAGATCATCAGCAAGATCCAGACCATGAGAAAAGAAGCAGGATTCGAAGTGATGGATAAGATCATGATCTCTTATCAGGCAGATGACAAAGTGGCTGCCATCTTTGACAAATATGGTGATACGATCAAAGCAGATGTACTCGGACTTGATGTTGTAGCTGGCAGTGTGGATGGATACCAGAAAGAATGGAATATTAATGGGGAAACCGTTCTTTTAGGTGTAAAAAAAGGAGAATAAGGAAATGTCTAAAACAGCAGCAGTCTTCAATAAGAAAAAATTTATCAATGAGGTAACAGAGACAGTCCGTCATATGTACCGCAAACAGTTAAAAGAGGCAAGCCAGCAGGAGATTTTCCAGGCAGTATCCTATGTCGTAAAAGACGTTGTGATTGATGACTGGCTGGCAACCCAGCAGGCATTTGACGATCAGGATCCAAAGATTGTCTATTATATGTCAATGGAATTTCTGATGGGCCGTGCGCTTGGAAATAACCTGATCAATTTAAAAGCTTACAAAGAAGTGAAAGAAGCTCTGGAAGAAATCGGACTGAATCTTGACGTGATCGAAGATCAGGAGCCGGATCCTGCACTCGGAAACGGTGGTCTTGGACGTCTTGCAGCATGCTTTATGGAATCACTGGCAACACTCGGATACGCAGCTTACGGCTGCGGTATCCGTTACCGTTATGGTATGTTCAAACAGCAGATTTCGGATGGTTTTCAGGTAGAGGTACCGGATAACTGGTTAAAGAATGGCTACCCATTCGAACTTCGCAGACCGGAGTATTCCTACGAGATCAAATTCGGCGGCTATGTCCGTACCGAAGACATGGGAAATGGCAACACCAGATTTATCCATGAAGGCTATCAGTCCGTTATGGCAATCCCATACGATATGCCGATCGTAGGTTATGACAACCACATGGTCAACACACTGATGATCTGGGATGCAGAGCCTAAGGAAGGTTTCCAGTTAGATTCCTTTGATAAAGGAGATTATAACAAAGCGGTAGAGCAGGAAAACCTTGCTCGTAACCTGGTGGAAGTCCTTTATCCGAATGACAATCATATCAAGGGAAAAGAGCTTCGTTTAAAACAGCAGTATTTCTTCGTATCTGCAAGTTTACAGCGTGCGATCGCAAGATTCAAAAAGCATCATGAGGATATCCATCAGCTGCCTGAGAAAGCAGTATTCCAGATGAATGATACACATCCGACGGTTGCAGTGGCAGAGTTAATGCGTATTTTGCTGGATGAGGAAGGCTTAAGCTGGGAGGATGCGTGGGATATCACAACCCACTGTGTTGCTTATACCAACCATACCATTATGGCTGAGGCTCTTGAAAAATGGCCGATCGAGATTTTCCAGAGACTGCTTCCGCGTGTATATCAGATCGTGGAAGAGATCAACCGCCGTTTTGTTTTACAGATCCAGGAGCAGTATCCGGGCAACAATGAAAAAATTGCAAAAATGGCAATTTTATATGATGGTCAGGTAAAAATGGCGCATCTTGCGATCGTTGCAGGTTATTCTGTCAACGGTGTTGCCAGACTGCACACAGAGATTTTGAAAAAAGAGCAGTTAAAAGATTTCTATGAGATGATGCCGCAGAAGTTCAATAACAAAACCAATGGTATCACACAGAGACGTTTCTTAGCACATGCGAACCCGCTTCTGGCTGACTGGGTGACAGCACATGTGGGAGAAGGATGGATCACCGACCTTTCCCAGATCAGGAAACTTGCGCCTTATGCAGATGATAAAAAAGCACAGCAGGAGTTTCTGAAGATCAAGCACCAGAATAAAGTGCGCCTTGCAAAATATATCAAAGAGCACAATGGAATTGATGTAGATCCGGATTCCATCTTTGACGTACAGGTAAAACGTCTTCATGAGTACAAACGTCAGCTGTTGAATATCCTTCATGTTATGTATCTCTATAATGAGATCAAAGAGCATCCGGATATGGAATTTGTTCCAAGAACATTCATTTTTGGCGCAAAGGCAGCAGCCGGTTATAAAAATGCAAAACTTACCATTAAACTGATCAACAGCGTTGCAGAAGTGATCAACAATGATAAGAGTATCAATAATAAGATCAAAGTGGTATTTATCGAGGACTACAAAGTTTCCAATGCAGAGTGGATCTTTGCAGCAGCAGATGTCAGCGAGCAGATCTCAACTGCAAGTAAAGAGGCATCCGGTACCGGTAATATGAAGTTCATGTTAAACGGTGCCCTGACACTTGGAACGATGGACGGTGCAAATGTTGAGATGTACGAGGAAGTCGGACCGGATAATATGTTTATTTTCGGTATGAGCTCTGACGAAGTGATCGCACATGAGCATAACCGTGATTATGATCCGATGCAGATTTTCAACACGGATCAGGATATCCGCAAAGTTCTGACACAGTTAGTGAACGGATTCTACTCACCGAATGACTCCGAACTTTTCCGTGACCTGTACAATTCACTGCTGAATACACACAGCACACAGTATGCGGATACTTACTTCATTCTTGCAGACTTCCGTTCTTATGCAGAAGCGCAGAAGAAGATCATGGAGTATTACAAGAACAAGAGCGCCTGGGCAAAGAGCGCTATCTTAAACACTGCACATTCCGGCAAGTTCTCATCCGACAGAACGATTCAGGAATATGTGGATGATATCTGGCATTTACCGAAGGTGAAGGTTGATGTGGAATAAAGTGATAAGAAAATAAAATTACAAGAAGGACAGTCCCTGTGAAAAAGGGGCTGTTTTTCTATATTTATGTTATGTCAAAAACAAATTGACAATTTTTTCGATACAAGTTATGGTAATAAGGAAATCTTTTTTATCAAATTGAGGGTGCAAGGTCTGCATAAAAATCCAGTTAAAACTGCAAGTGCAAAAAGCGACGAAACTATTTTCCTGAAATATCAGGTATATAGGAAGGAGCAATTATATATGGGAAAAAAAGTATTGAAAGCAGATACTGTAGTAAAGAATTACTGGCGGAATAACGAACAGTTTGCAGATATTTTTAATGCAGTTTTATTTAATGGAAATAAGGTTATAAAACCGGAAGAATTAGAAGATATGGATACAGAGGAATCTTTGGTATTAGAACACAAGGAGTATATACAGAGTATTGTGGCAGCAAGAGATAACGTTAAAATCAGAAAAAAATCTACCACTTATGATGCTGAATTTGTTATACTTGGATTGGAGGGACAGGAATGTATCCATTATGCAATGCCGTTAAGAGTGATGGGATATGATTATAGTACATACAAAAAGCAGTATGATGACAATGCGGCAAAGCGTAAAAAAGAAAAAGGATTAACAGAAGATGAATATCTGTCGGGAATGAAGAAAACAGATAAATTTATTCCTGTTATTACAATCGTTATCTATTATGGTGAGAAGCCGTGGGATGGAGCAGTATCTTTGCATGGGATGCTAAATATTCCAAAAGCAATGGAAACATTTGTGAATGATTATAAAATACATCTGGTGGAAGCCGGAAAAAATAATCTGGTATTGCATAATGTAAATAATCAGGATTTATTTAATCTGCTTGAAATTCTTTTAAGCAGAAGTGGAAGAACAGATGGAAAAAAAGAAAAAGCAATAGATTATACAAGAAAACATAAGGTAGACAAAGCTGTTATTATGACAGTAGCAGGCACTATGAATGGAAAAATTGATTATAATGAATTGATTGGGGAAGGAGAGAAAGGTATGGTCAGTGTATTTCAGGAAACATGGAATGAAGGAGAGGCAAAAGGTATTATTGAAATGGGGAATGACTTTGGACTTTCCGAGGAGGATATTTTAGCAAGACTTCAAAAAAAGTTGAATGTTTCACTGCAAAAAGCACAGGAATATCTTTACGCATATAGAAAACAGAACGCATAAGATATGCTCTCGGCGGTTTGCCTAACAATATCTTTGCTTCGCGCTATGTTTCTTATATTCCAAATAAAGAGCAGTTCATCGCCTATCATACAGTTACATTTAACGTTACCATTTATGAGATAGATTTGTTATACTTAAGTAGAAATTGCAAAAAAAATAGTTTGGAGAGGCAGCTATGGCAGAATTTATAAAATTACCTGTTGGAATTGAAAATTTTGAAAAAATTCGCAGAGATGGTTTTTATTATGTTGATAAAACCGGTCTGATCGAGCAGCTTTTAAATAACTGGGGAGAGGTCAATCTGTTCACGCGTCCACGTCGGTTTGGTAAGACATTGAATATGAGTATGTTCAAATGTTTCTTTGAAATCGGTACAGATCAGTCGCTGTTTGAAGGATTATATATTTCTAAGAATAAGGCTTTATGTGATGCATATATGGGAAAGTATCCGGTCATATCAATCAGTTTAAAAGGGGTAAATGCAGACAGTTACGAAAATGCACGCAGCCTGTTGAAACGGATTGTGATGGAAGAAGCGAAAATGCACCGGATTATCATGAGTGGAAATAGGTTAGATGACATAGACAAGGCAGAATATATGTCACTTGTTACAGGAGATATGGGCGAGGACACACTTGTATACAGTATGAAAACGCTGACTGCATTACTGGAAAAGTATTATGAGAAAAAAGTGATTGTACTCATTGATGAGTATGATGTACCTCTTGCCAAGGCAAACGAGAATGGTTACTATGACCAGATGGTTTTACTTGTCAGAAATTTATTTGAAAACGTGTTAAAGACAAACAGTAGTTTAAAATTTGCAGTTTTAACAGGCTGTCTGCGTGTGGCAAAGGAGAGCATTTTTACAGGACTGAACAATTTTAAGACAAATTCAATCCTTGATGAAGAGTATGATGAGACGTTTGGATTTGTCGATGATGAAGTGAAAGAAATGCTTCATTATTACGGTCAGGATACACACTATGAAACGGTAAAAGAGTGGTATGACGGATACCGCTTTGGAAATGCAGATGTTTATTGCCCGTGGGATGTCATTAATTATTGCGATGCGCACAGAAGGAATCCGATGCTTCCACCGGAGAATTATTGGACTAATACCAGTGGAAACGATGTGCTGAAACATTTTATAGAAAGTGCAGGAGCAGCAAAGGGGCTGGCAAAAACAGACTTAGAGAGACTTGTAAATGGTGAAATCGTAGAAAAAGATATACGTGAGGATCTGACTTATAATGAACTGTATGCATCCATGGATAACCTTTGGAGTACACTTTTCATGGCGGGATATCTTACGCATAAAGGCAGAGTTGATACAAAAAGATTCAGACTTGCAGTGCCAAACAGAGAAATCCGGAACATTATCACGGAGCAGGTTCTGGCTTTGTTTAAGCAGAATGTGGAAAAAGACGGACAGCGTCCGTGATACTTAATGTAAGGTTATGTTAGAAGAAAACTAATTTCAAGAAAGATGTAACATGTAAAAATGTTGCATCTTTCTTTTTTATTGTTGCAGTCTGCGGTCAATTGGTTGCAATGTAAAAACGAACATGATAATGTGATAGTAACAGGAAACGGAAAATGCGCAGAAGCGCAAAACAAGGAGGCTAAATCCTCTCCTCACAAGGGTTCGGATTTTGCTTCGCAAAACAAGGAGGATTTTATGATCTGGGAAGATGTATTAGCAAAATTTAAAGAGTTATTCGGGGATGAGGGTGAAATCGGTGTTTATTTTGCACCGGGACGTGTGAACATGATCGGTGAGCATACCGATTACAACGGAGGACACGTTTTCCCTTGTGCACTCACTATTGGTACATATGGTGTGGCAAGAAAAAGAGATGATAAGAAACTTCGTTTCTATTCCATGAATTTTGAGCAGCTCGGTGTGATCGAGTCCTCAGTAGAAGGTTTAAAGCCGGAAAAAGAAGCTGACTGGACGAACTATCCAAAGGGAGTTATGTGGGCGTTTGGCGAGAAGGGAATGAAAGTAGAGCAGGGCATGGATCTTGTTTTATTTGGCAATATTCCAAACGGCTCCGGACTTTCTTCTTCTGCATCAGTTGAAGTTCTGACCGGATATATTTTAAAAGATATGTTTGGATTTGACGTAACAAATCAGGATCTTGCGCTGATAGGACAGTTCTCTGAAAATAAATTCAACGGCGTAAACTGTGGTATCATGGATCAGTTTGCGATTGCAATGGGAAAAGCAGGTCATGCGATTTTCCTTGACACAGCAACTTTAAAATATGAGTATGCACCGATCAAACTGGAAAATGCAAAGATCGTGATCTCCTGCAGCAACAAAAAACGTGGGCTTGGAGATTCCAAATACAATGAGAGAAGAAGTGAGTGCGAGACTGCACTGGCAGAACTCCAGAAAGTTGTTAAAATTGATTCCCTTGGTGAACTCACGGAGGAACAGTTTGAACAGTACAAAGATGCGATCAAAGATCCTGTCAGGGTAAAACGTGCAAAACATGCGGTTTATGAGAACCAGAGAACCATCAAGGCAGTGGAAGCATTAAAGAATAACGATGTTGCTCTGTTTGGTGAGTTAATGAACGCCTCCCATGTTTCCCTTCGTGATGATTACGAAGTAACCGGTATCGAGCTTGACACATTGGTGGAAGAGGCATGGAAAGTAGACGGAGTGATCGGTTCCCGCATGACAGGTGCAGGATTCGGTGGATGTACCGTCAGCATCGTAAAGGATGAGGCAGTGGATTCCTTTATTGAAAAAGTAGGTGCTGCTTACAAAGATAAAATCGGTTACGCTGCTGATTTCTATGTGGTTGAGATCGGTGACGGTCCAGTAAAATTGGATTAATAATTCTTATAGATAATTGCGAAACTCATAAATAAGTAGATTTAAATTGTGAAAAATTGACAAAAGCTTGAGAAGACACTGGGGAGCCGCCGGTTCTTAGAAGTCAGATTCTGTATTTCATTCTGATTTATCAGAATTGAAATACAGGAGATGAGTTCTTAGTACCGTTGCGAGCGACACGTAGCGGAAGCGTGTCTTCGAAAATTTTGTTAATTCTTCACAATTGTTACAACCTAAATCAGAGTTTCGCAATTATCTAAATAATTCTTAAATAAAGAGGATAACACAATGATTCAGGAAAGAATTTTAGAATTGACAGAATATGGTCTTGTGACCGGGCTGGTAGAGCCGGAAGACAGGAGATTTACCATTAACCGCCTGTTAGAACTTTTTCATCTGGATGAATTAGAAGATGAAGTGGCAGCAGCCTATGCAAAGAGAACTCCGATGACGCAGGAGAGTGCAGAGGCAGCATTGGAAGACATCTTAAATGAGATGCTCGATTATGCGGCAGAAGATGGACTGATGCCGGAAGACACGATCACATACAGAGATTTATTTGATACAAAGATCATGGGCATGCTTGTGCCAAGACCAAGTGAAGTGATCAAAAAATTCCAGGCACTCTATCAGATCAGCCCAAAGGGGGCAACTGACTATTTTTACAAATTAAGCAGGGATACAAACTACATTCGTAGATATCGTATCAAAAAAGACCAGAAATGGACTGCAGATACCGAGTTTGGAACATTGGATATCACCATCAATCTCTCCAAACCGGAAAAAGATCCGAAGGCGATCGCAGCAGCCAAGCTTGCAAAACAGAGCGGTTATCCAAAATGCCTTCTGTGCAAAGAAAACGAGGGATATGCAGGACGTGTGAACCATCCGGCAAGACAGAACCACAGGATCATTCCGGTAACGATCAACCACAGTGACTGGTTTTTCCAGTATTCACCATATGTTTACTACAATGAGCACTGTATCGTTTTTAACGCAGAGCATACACCGATGAAAATCGAGAAAGCAACCTTTGGAAAACTGTTGGATTTTGTAGAGCAGTTCCCACATTACTTTGTCGGATCGAATGCTGACCTTCCGATCGTTGGTGGATCTATTTTGAGCCACGATCATTTTCAGGGTGGACATTATGAGTTCGCTATGGCAAAAGCACCGGTGGAAAAAGAGCTGGTCTTCAAGGGATTTGAGGATGTGAAAGCCGGAATCGTAAAATGGCCAATGTCCGTGATCCGTATCAGCGCACCACAAAAAGAGCGCCTGATCGAGCTCGCAGATAAGATTTTACTTGCATGGAGAGGTTATACGGATGAAGATGCATTTATTTTTGCAGAGACAGAGGGCGAACCACATAACACGATCACTCCTATCGCAAGAAAACGCGGCAATGATTATGAGTTAGATCTTGTACTCCGCAATAATATCACGACAGAGGAGCATCCGCTGGGTGTTTACCATCCACATGCAAAACTTCATCATATCAAAAAAGAAAACATTGGTCTGATCGAGGTTATGGGACTTGCAGTGCTTCCAGCCAGATTAAAAGATGAGATGGCTGCATTGGAGCAGGCAATCTTAGACGGCGCAGAAATCCGTGAGGATGAAGTGCTTGCAAAACATGCAGACTGGGTGGAGGAATTTCTGCCGAAGTATGGATTTACGGCAGGAAGCGGCCTGGAGGGTGAGATCACACCGGAAAAATTACATGAGATCATTCAGACAGAAATCGGTCTTGTGTTCAAAGAAGTTTTATTGGACGCAGGTGTTTACAAATGCACAGAGGAAGGCAGAAAAGCGTTCCAGAAGTTCGTAGATACCGTCAATGCATAAAAATACAGGGGAGTATTTTTAATAAACAAAAACTGTCCGGGGCAGTATCCGTAAGGAAAATGTCCTGTGGCAGTTTTCTTTTTTTATCTATTTACTTTCATACAGTATTGTTGTAAAGTAATAATTGTTCCGTGGATCTACACATTTACGGTGCAGACAGCAGGAAAAACATTCGAGAGTAAGAAAACAGTGAGGAAGAGAATATGATTTCACAGAAAATACAGAAGGCATTGCAGGGAAGTTCTGCGATCCGTGCAATGTTTGTAGAGGGAAATGAACTTGCCGCCAGGGTGGGAAGAGAGAACGTGTATGATTTTTCATTGGGGAATCCTGCAACACCGGCTCCGGCAGCATTGAACGAGGCAATTAAGCAACTGGTGGATGAGACCGATCCGCTGGTTTTACATGGATACATGGACAATGCCGGTTACCCGGATGTCCGTCAGGCGGTCGCGGAGAACTTAAACAGGCGTTTTGGCACTGCATTTACGTCCCATAATATTGTGATGACAGTGGGAGCGGCAGGAGGTCTGAACATTATTTTTAAAACGATCTTAGACCCGGGGGATGAGGTGATCGTGTTCGCCCCGTATTTTGGAGAGTACAAAAGCTACGCAGCCAATTTTGATGCGGCAGTCGTGGAGGTGGCGCCGGATTTTGAAACATTCCAGCCGGATCTGGCTGCATTGGAAAAAGCGGTCAATGAAAAGACCAAGGCAGTGATTGTGAACACGCCGAACAATCCGACCGGTGTGATCTATCATGAAGAAACCATGAAGAAGATGGCTGGGATCCTGGAAAAGAAGGAAAAGGAGATTGGTCACGAAATTTATCTGATTTCCGATGAGCCTTACCGTGAACTTGTCTACGATGGAAATCAAGAGGATTTCCTGACGAAATACTATAGGAATACAATTGTAGGTTATTCCTTCAGCAAATCCCTTTCCCTTCCGGGTGAGCGTATTGGATATGTGGTTGTTCCGGATGAGGTGGAAAATGCAGATCAGGTCATTGACGGCATTGTTGTATCCAACCGTACCCTTGGTTTTGTAAATGCACCGTCTCTGCTTCAGAAAGCGGTAGCAAAATGTCTGGATGAGAAAACCAATCTGGCATTTTATGATGAAAACAGAAAGATGTTATACGAAGGACTGCAAAAGCTAGGTTTTCACTGCATCAAACCGGAAGGCGCTTTTTATATGTGGGTAAAATCTCCGGATGCAGATGAAGAAAAATTTGTTGCAGCAGGTAAAAAATACAATATCATCATGGTAAAGGGCAGCGCATTCGGATGTGCAGGCTATGTCCGTCTTGCTTACTGTGTTTCCCATGAGACGGTGAAAAATGCCCTGACTGCGTTTGAAAAACTGGCAGAAGATTACGGATTGTATACAGAATAAAATGAGCAGATTGTAATGAATTTGTGAAATATATCAGGAAAATCGAGAGAGTGGAGAGAGTAAAATTTATGAGTAACTGGGAAGAATATGTAAGGACAGTGGAACCGTATGTTCCGGGAGAGCAGCCAAACCAGCCGGACATGATCAAATTGAATACCAACGAAAACCCATATCCGCCTGCACCGGGCGTAGTAGAGGCTTTGAAGAACTTTGATACGGACAAATTGAGACTTTATCCGGAACCGACCTGTAAAGTGTTAGTCGATGCGATCGCAGATTATTATGGAATCAGGAGCAGTCAGGTGTTTACCGGTGTCGGTTCGGATGATGTGCTTGCCATGATATTTATGACATTTTTTAACAGCAAAAAGCCGATCCTGTTTCCAGATATCACCTATTCTTTTTATGATGTGTGGGCAAATATGCTTCGGATTCCGTTTGAGACAAAAGCGTTAGATGATGATTTTCAGATCAGAAAAGAGGACTATTATGGGGACAACGGCGGCGTGGTGTTCCCAAATCCGAATGCACCGACCGGAATCCTCATGCCGCTCTCAGAGATTGAGGATATCATTGCACACAACCGCAATGTGATCGTAGTTGTGGATGAGGCATACATTGATTTTGGCGGGGAGTCTGCGCTGCCTCTGATCGAAAAATATGACAATCTTCTCGTGGTACAGACCTTTTCAAAATCGCGTTCCCTGGCAGGTATGCGGCTTGGCTTTGCGATGGGAAATGAAAAGCTGATCCGGTATATCAATGATGTGAAATATTCTTTCAATTCCTACACGCTCAATCAGACAGCGCTTGTACTTGGTGTGCAGGCGATCAGGGACAGGGAGTATTTTGAGGAAACCTGTGCGAAAGTCATCGCTACAAGGGAATGGACGAAGTGCGAACTGAAAAAGCTTGGATTTTCCTTTGGGGATTCCATGAGCAACTTTATTTTTGCAACACATGAAAGAGTTCCTGCAAAAGAAATATTTGAAGCACTCCGGGAGCATAACATTTTCGTGCGCTATTTTTCCAAGCCGAGAATTAGCAATTATCTGCGTATCAGCATCGGAACCCAGCAGGAGATGGAGCGTCTGATTGCTTTTCTGGCTGTTTTTCTGGGAGAATAACAGGATACCGTCAGGTATAAATTAAAGTTATAGTTAATATGAAAATAAGTGTTGCTTTTTCAACTGGATTCGACTATTATAGAATTTGCATCTGTAACACTTTAGTGTGTAAAACAGATATTTACTTTAAAACTTTACTATGATAAAATGTGCGTAGATTGGAAGTTTCTGATTATAGTAAAAGATGATATCATTTTGATTTATGAGAAGGAGAAGGTAAAATGAGCAAGAAACTAAGGACCGAGGCAGTAGACCATCTTTTTGATGCGATTTTAAGCCTGGAAAACAGAGAAGAATGTTATACTTTTTTTGAAGATGTCTGCACTGTGAATGAACTGCTTTCCTTATCACAGAGATTTGAGGTTGCCAAGATGTTACGTGACCAGAAAACATATCTTGATATTGCAGAGAAAACAGGTGCTTCCACAGCGACCATCAGCCGTGTAAACCGTTCTTTGAATTATGGGAATGACGGATATGACATGGTATTTGCCAGAATGGCTGCATCAGAGACAAACGAAGCGTAAAACAGAATAGAAAAACCCGGAAAAAAAGAAAAACCCGGAGCTGCACGGATCATGTCTGGTATAGACAGTGTTCCATTCAGCACCGGGTTTTATTTTTCTTTTTTGGAAGGATCTTTTTCTTCGTGCAGCATCTGATCGACAATGCGCTCGATAATTGTTTTTTTCAGGTAGACATCATAGCTTAACATGCAGATAAAACTGAATGTCCGTAAAAGCTCTGCATCCTCACCTTCCATGCCCTCAAAAGTTTTCATGGAGGTGTTAAACTTCTTTGCAAGGTCTTTCATGATATTTAAGGTTTCCTGATGCTCCAGACCGAACACTTCTTTATAGATATCCTCAAGACTCATCTCGGAGCTGCCTTTTCCAAAATATCTGTCCGTGATCGGATTTAAGATACTCTGGATGTCACTGATGCTTAAGATACTTTTAAAATAGTAGATAAAGATCAAAGTCAGCACATGTTCTTTGGAATATTTTTTCTTTTCAGGTGGAGGAAGAAGATCGTTTTTTGCATAATTGTTGATCATGGTCTTAGTCAGGATCTTATCGTCCTCATGCCGCTTGGATGTGGCAAGCTGGGAATCCATAAATGTTGTCACCTGATCCATGTAAAGATCGATATTCGGGATATCTTCCGGTTTTACATAGTCGATTTTGTTAAATTCATCTAATATATCACTTAAAAATTGTTTTGTATTCATTTTTTTACCTGCTTTTACTCTTACTAGTTCAATCGTATTCTCTACATCAGATTATATAGTATTGAAAACTAGATGACAAGATACAATTGAATTTAATTGTATGAATTTGAATGTGGACGGTCGTAGATTTTTTCTGACGCAAAAGTAAAAAAAAGTAAAAAAAGAGACGGGTGTATTTGACAAAAATATATGTTTCCCATCTTTGACAGTTGAAAAACAAAAAAACGGTTGTAAAGCCAGTAAAATCAATGCTTGCAGCCGTTTTTTGTTTCGTAACGATATGTGCTATTGTGCTATATTTTTTACGCTATGGTAAATTTATTTCTTTTGTTTGCCTGATAATGCTTCGCATCGTAGATTTTTTGATGAATTCATAGTCTGTCCGAAAACCAAAAGTTTTGTGTAATGAATCTGTTATTTCAGTTCGTGTGTAGGACGGAACATAGCCATTAGCAGTATTTAACAGTGTCATTTTCATAGAACGTAAGGTCTCGATGATCTGTTCTGTTGTATAGTTATTTCCTATTTTCTGCTCTAACAGACGGTAGAGAAGAAGGCTGATGTAACAGGTCATGAAG
>CDYL01009931.1_pt1 | contig 14319 bp, 10 predicted proteins | sample 557761 | NCBI WGS metagenome assembly CDYL01 (sample SAMEA3182104, study PRJEB8094) | gut metagenome | biome: human; feature: gut; material: Stool; isolation source: human stools | place: Canada | collected 2013-02-12 | reverse complement strand
ATATAATTCAATAAAATGCGCTAAAAGATTAATAATTACTATGGAAGCTTTAATTATAATGTGCTATTATATAGCCTGTTTTTCATAATACTAATTATTTATAAGGAGGTTCTATGTTTCAGTCATTCGAAGCTAAACACCCTAAGTTCTATCAGGTGTTCAGGCTTTTTATTATTACATTTGCATCAATATTATATGCGTGGAATTTGCGCTGTTTTGCTAAGACCGCAGGACTTTTCCCTGGAGGATTTTCAGGACTTTCCCTGCTTTTACAGGAAATAATCATTAAGTTCTTACATATAACTATACCTTTCAGTATATTTAATATTGCACTTAATCTTTTTCCTACTTATATTGCATTCAAATACATCGGAAAGAGATTTACCATTTACTCAATTATAGTTATATTTTTATCAAGTGTATTTGTGGATATTCTTCCACCTTATGTATTCACTAATGACGTTCTTTTGATAAGCGTGTTTGGTGGAATTATTAATGGATTTGCAATAAGCTTATGCCTTAACGCTGGTGCAACAACCGGTGGTACAGATTTTATAAGCATATTCTTATCACACGAAAAAGGAATAGATGCCTGGAACTATATTCTGCTTGGAAATGTTGTAATGCTTGCTATTGCCGGTGCTATGTTTGGCTGGTCAATCGCTCTTTACTCAATCATATACCAGTTCTGTAGTACTCAGGTTATCCAGTGGTTATATAAGCGTTACAAGAAGGAAACTCTTTTTATTATCTCAGACAAGTCTGATGAAATATACCAGATTATTAAAGAAACTACTCATCACGATGCTACTCTATTCAAGGGAGTTGGCTGTTATGAAGGCAGGGAAAAGACACTTCTTTACTCTGTAATTCATTCAGAGGCAACAAGACAGCTTATACCGCTTATACGAAGTGCTGATCCTCACGCCTTTATAAATATAGTTAAAACCGAAGAACTAGATGGACGTTTTCACGATATCCCTCACGATTGATTATCTCCACTCAACATCTCCAGCTTCAGCTACAGCCTTTCTTAAGCCAGCAAGACGATTAATCGCTTCATTAAGTGTATCGTCCTGCTTGGCAAAATGAAATCTTATAAGATTATTTACATCTTCCCTAAAGAAGCTTGAACCCGGTACTGCCGCAACCCCTACATACTGTGCCAGCCATTCACAGAACTTCACATCATCTTTTACTCCAAATTCACTCACATCAACAAGCACATAATAAGCACCCTGTGGGTCTGTATATTTTAAACCAAGCTTTTCTAAACCGCCGACAAATACCTCTTTCATATGTGCATAATGTGCCGCAAGTTCATCATAATACTTGTCATCGAATTTCAATCCAACTGTTGCGGCTTCCATAAGTGGTGCGGCCGCACCTACTGTAAGAAAATCGTGTACCTTCTTAACCCTGTCGATTATTTCAGGATTAGCAATTACATATCCAAGTCTCCAGCCTGTAATAGAATATGTCTTTGACAATGAATTACATACGATAGTTCTTTCTCTCATTCCGTCAAGTGCCTGCATATATATATGTTTGTTAGGTGCGTACACAATATGCTCATACACTTCATCTGTCACAACATAGGCATCATATTTCTTTACGACATCTGCTATTGCAGTTAATTCCTCGAATGTAAATACCTTTCCACAAGGATTTGACGGATTGCACAGGATAAGTGCTTTCGCTCCCTGTTTAAAAGCATTTTCTAACTGCTCAATGCTAAATGTAAAATCTGGTGGAACAAGTGGAACATATATCGGTTCTGCTCCTGAAAGAATAGTATCTGCACCATAATTCTCGTAAAATGGTGAGAAGATTACTACCTTATCCTTAGGATTGGTAATGCTTAACATTGTCGCCATCATAGCCTCTGTACTTCCACATGTAACTACAATCTCTGATTCAGGGTCAACCTTAATTCCTGAAAAATGTTCATATTTGGCAGCTATTGCATCTCTGAAATTCTTAGCTCCCCAAGTCAAAGCATACTGATGAGGTCCTTCACTTGCAACCTCTGACAGTCTGTCTGTTATCTGCTTAGGTGGGTTAAAATCTGGAAAGCCCTGTGATAAATTCACTGCACCATATTTATTGGCTATTCTTGTCATTCTTCTTATAACAGAATCTGTAAAATCTTTCGTTCTCTCGCTTAATTCTTTCATAATCTGCTCTTTCTTCCAATTACCGGATATTTAATCTTTCCACAGTAACAAACATATATTGTACTGCCTTATCAGTATAACATACTTTTATCATATGTTAATAGTATATTACCTAGATTGTGTGCATTATTGTGCAGTTATACACTATTTTTTATATCAATAATGTATAATTACTTCTGTGCTTCTGCATATAATCTGACATATTGTTTAGAATTTCATACTATACACTTTAAGGTCAACTTTCCCATTAACTACTTCAATCCCATCTGCCTTAAGCAGCTGTTCCTGTTGTCCTGCACCGCCAAATGCAAATGCACCCGACAGTTCTCCCTTGGAATTAACAACCCTGTAACATGGTATATTATCTGGGTCAGGATTTCTATGAAGTGCATTACCTACTGCTCTTGCCATTCCTTTATTACCAGCAAGCTCCGCTATCTGTCCATAGGTCGCAACACAGCCCTTAGGTATTTTCTTTACCGCTTCATATATCCTTTTTGTTGGATTATCAGTAACAAGCTCGTAGCTTTCCTTAATCATTGTCTTAATAGCATCATCTGGCACTGAACCATCGAGAATTATTGTGTTCCAGTTCTCCTTGTTCTGGTGCCATCCGGGAATTACCGATTTGAAAGCACTTCTCCAGTAATCTCTCCATTCTTTATCTGCCTTCACATTCAGATTAACGTATCCGTCTTTCTCATATATCCATAAAAAAGCCTTCTTGCTGCATTTAACCCTCACTAACTGCCAGTTAGTATCGCGAAAAGGTGTTTCTACATATGTATCAGGAAATGCCAAGCCATAGTCCAGTGCTTCTTTTCTGCTCTGCATAACTTTCCTCCCTCTTTATTTAATCAATGTATCTGTTTTTAATTTAAAAAAACTGTTTACAGTTCATATTATTAATAGTATTCTGCGTTGTCAGATTAAATATTTAACCTTATAACCACAGTATAACTTTTAACATACTCACTGTAAACAGTAATGCATTATTTGATATATTGAACTGTTAATTATTAACTGCCTTACCTTCTGCAAAGCTGTTATTGGCAATCATACCATTTTCTATATCCAAATCTGCCTCTTTGCTGTCAAGCTTATCTGTCATTATAAATAACACAAGCCCTGCCGCAAACAATAACACTATCATAGACACACCGATATTAATGCTTCCAAATATCTGAGAAGCCGCACCTACAACCAATGTTCCCAAAAAAGAAGCTCCTTTTCCGCATATATCCATAAGTCCGAAATATTCTCCTGACCTTTCAGCCGGTATTATCTTTGCAAAATAAGAACGTGACAACGCCTGTATGCCGCCCTGAAACATACCAACAAATATAGCTAATACCCAGAACTGCCACTGGCTTTTCATAAATACTGCAAATACTGTAATTCCTATGTACGCTATTATGCAGGCAGTTATAAGACGTCCTGTGCTGTATTTTGAGGTAAGCCTTCCAAATATAATAGCAAATGGAAATGCTACAAGCTGTGTAACAAGCAGAGCCAGAAGCAGACCAGTTGAATTGAGTCCAAGTGCTGAACCATAAGCTGTTGCCATATCTATTATTGTATACACGCCATCAATATAGAAGAAAAATGCTACAAGGAACAAGAATATTTTCTTCTGCTTTACAACTCCACAGAGTGTATCCTTAATTCTTACAAAGCTTTCCTTTACTGCGTGTGGCTTTCTTTCAACATAATTAATCTGCTTATAATTCTTAATAAGCGGAACTGTCATTAAGAACCACCATAAAGCTACTATTACAAATGATATGAGCATTGCCGCACTCAGAGAAATTCCTATTTTATTGTATCCTAATACAAAGATAAGGCTTATAATAAATGGAATACAGCTTCCTGCATATCCGTAAGCGTATCCATTTGACGATACAATATCCATTCTCTCGTCTGTCGTGACATCTGATAACATAGAGTCATAAAATACAAGACTTGCAGAAAAACATACCTTCACAATTACGAATACAACAAGAAATGATATCCACGAACCTGTAATGCCCATTGCCACACACGCAAGACAGCCAGCTATTACACAGCCTGTAAAGATAGGTTTTTTAAAGCCTTTGGTATCTGCCAATGTTCCAAGCACAGGACCTAATACAGCTACAATAAGTGTAACTATAGATGCTGCATATCCCCAATATGCCAGATAATCAACATCAGATATCCCAGCATTTTCTGCAAGATAATTAAAATATATAGGTAATATCGTAGACACCATAAGAATAAATGCCGAATTACCAACATCATATAATATCCAGCCTTTTTCATTAGCTGTAAGCTTAAATCTGTTATTGCTTTTACCCCTCATACTGCACCTCTTTCTTTATAAAGCTTTCCACATTCTGAATGTTGTCCGATATACACTGTTTCTGATTATTATCACAGCCTTCTATAAGAACCGAACCAAAGCTATAATTAAATGCTTTATCCAGCTCACAAGCATTATTTAAAAATCCGTCAAATTTAATAATTGACTGATATGCTGTATTCTTAGCGTGCCTGTATAACGATAATAATTTTACTGTGCTGTCATTACACTCTTTGTTCTTATGATAATTCACAATCAGTCCGTGCATTTCCTTATAATTACCAGATAACTTAAGTAAAAGATATATAAACCAGCGTTTTAGATGCGATGGAGCAACCAGCAGATTGTTATAGGAAATCATTCCTTCAAGTGCCTTTTTTACTTCCTGCATAGTTGTACCAGGATAAAATTCACTGATTACTTTTGCATTTTCTTCTGATGGAATAATGTGTCTTACTAATGACTGTGTAATTGAATTTTTCTTATCCATAATCATAAGTTCTCTGTCAAATTCCACTTCTATCTCTGCATGCGATATTCCGCTTTCATTTATTTTTTGTTCAATATAACCATGACTGCTTACATCAAGTGCAAAATGATTAAGAACACCGTATGTGTAAGCCAGATATGGCTCTCTGTCTTTCTTTTCTGATATTACTTTTCTTGCTCTCTCAAAGAATTCCTTTCCTGAATGTCTGTGCAGTTCATACCCGATACTGTTAATTGCATTGGACTTTAGTGGCTTATAATAAAATAAAATGTCCGGACCGTGTAACCCTATAAGATATAATTGTGGGTACTTTTCAACTATCTTTTTCTCATTACCGTCCAGCATTGTACGCACCTGCTGTCCCATTCTATAATGTGCATATGTTGATGGCATATCTTCCTCCCGTTATTACAAAAAAATCCAGTGATATAAATAAACCTTTAATATTGGTTCTTTATATCACTGGATTATATTACTATACTGTAAATTCCACTTCATAATCTTTTTAAATTTGTGTAAATTACTGTGTAATATTTTTAAATTTCTGACTCTCTCATTATACTATATTAAATTATTAACGAAATGTAGTATGCTATTGATTTAAAGCGGCAGTTATCTCATCATACTATGTTAAATTGTTAGTAAATCTTATAAATGCCTCTCTTCCCTTTTCATCTGTCTTGTATACACCTGCACACTCAAGCACCTGAACGAATACTTTGCCAATCTCTGATTTTATTATCTCATCAACGTTGCCCCTGGTTATATCATAATTATCTTTCCAGCTTTCAACCCATTCTGCGTGCTTTTCAATCTCGCTTATTAAGCGGATAGCTTCATTATTTAATAGTGCATTTTTTAAAATACCCATTTCCTTATCAAGACGTGCCGGAAGTATTGCCATTCCCATAACTTCAATAAGTCCGATATTCTCCTTCTTGATATGGTGAAGGTTAGCTGACGGATGGTACACACCCCAAGGACACTCCTTAGTCGTAATATTATTCCTTAATACAAGATCCATCTCGTAATTATCAGCTTTTCTTCTACATATCGGAGTTATCGTATTATGCTGTTCACCATCTGTATTGCAGTATATGAAAGCTTCTTCATCAGTGTAGCCTCTCCATTTGTATAATATATAATCGCAGGCATTAACAAGACTTTCTTTATTATTACTGCTGAGTCTTATTACCGACATAGGCCAGTTAAGAATTCCCGCCTTGACATCACCGAACTGCCCCATATCAAATGTATACACATACTCTGCCCTTGCCATAGGAAACTCATATGCACCACCCTGAAAATGGTCGTGGCTTAATATTGAACCACCTACAATCGGCAGGTCAGCATTAGAACCTAATGTGTAATGAGGAAATTTCTCTGTGAACTCGATAAGTTTCTTAAACGTACTCTTATCAATCTTCATAGGTATATGCTTGTCATTAAACACTATGCAATGTTCGTTATAATATACATATGGCGAATACTGCATATAATATTTCTCGCCGCTTAATTCAAGCGGTATAACCCTCAAATTCTGTCTTGCAGGATGTGACAGCGTACCGGCATAACCTTCATTTTCCTTACACAAAAGGCACTTTGGATAACCACTTGCCGTCATCTGTCCCTGCCTGATTATATCCTTCGGGTCTTTCTCCGGCTTTGACAGATTAATCGTTATATCTATAGTGCCATATTCTGAATTGTACTTCCATTTCTGGTCCTTCTCAATTCTGTCACAGCGTATATAATTACAGGCTTTATTAAGCTCATAGAAATAATCTGTAGCAAACTTAGGACTATTATTATAAAGCTCCTTAAAATGCTTTCTCACAACAGAAGGCATTGGAGTAAGTACACCCATTATCTTAGTGTCAAATAAATCCTTGTTAAGCTGGGTATCTTCAATAAGTCCGTCATTTATGGCTGTTTCAAGGCAGTCTGAGAGAATTTCGGCTATTCTTCTTGTGATATGCTTCTTGCTCTCAACATCACCCTTAATTGCCTCACTGTCTGTATCAAGTCCGATTTTTTCAAAGACTTCCAGCAGTCTGTTAGTTACATATATCTTGTCATCTTCTTCTATCAGTTCATTCATTAAAGCATAATTAACAAGCTCTAATATAAGACCGTCTATATCTTTCATATTATTCTGACACCTCCGCAATGTCTGATTTGTAATATCATACTTGCACCATCACCGAATATCTTATCCATATTTCTTCTGTATTCATCTACTGCATTATCTTTAACAATTGCAAGTATTGTTCCTGCAAATCCACCTCCATGAACCCTGCATACTCCATTACTGTATACACTATTATCACCTAAGAATATTTCACTCATCATAAGTCCAAGTGAAACGCCCTGATTGGCAGTATCTTTGGTTGAATATATATTTTGAAGATATTTGTAAGATGAATCACCTGACTTTGATACCAGCCTTAAGAATTCATCAATATTTCCAGATGTAAGAGCATTTACTTCATTTTCTACTCTCTCATTTTCCTCTATAAAATGAACTGCTCTTAGTATGCTCCTGTCACCGAACTTCTCCTGTAGCTCTTTAAAATTATCAAGTATATCCTTTAATGTAATGCCACGAAGAACCTCCTGTCCGAAGTAACTTGCAACTGCATTCATCTCACGGCGGATATCTGCATAATCATCTGTCAAATCCTTATGTGAACCTTTAGTGTCAGTTATGCACAGGCTGTATCCGAATTTTTTAATATCCACATCAAGCTTATTAACAACTGGATTTTCCTTATTATTAAAATCAATATAGACCATATTGCCAACCGAACATGCCATCTGATCCATAAGTCCACAAGGCTTGCCAAAATACTCATTCTCTGCCATCTGTCCGATAACTGCAATATCTTCTGCTGATATTTTTCCAGCATTATATATATGTGACTGTATTGTTCCTATAAGTGTTTCAAATGCCGCAGATGATGAAAGTCCTGCTCCCATAGGCACATCACTTGTTATAAACGCATCAAATGCTCCTGTCTTGAAACCTTTTTTCTTAAAGCCGGCAATCACACCTTTAACAAGTGCCTTAGTGGTTGAATATTCATCCTTATTAATATCCGTATCTGATAATGACACTTCTAGCATTGGATAATCGTCCGACACAATTCTTATAATTCCGGCATTAACACCACTATGCCCAGATAAACTGCCTTCCTCTGACACACTCTCCTTGGAATTCACTGGTCTTACCACTGCGATAATATCCAGATTAACAGAAGCCGCAAGAACTTTTCCATTCTGGTGGTCTGTGTGGTTACCGCCAATCTCACTTCTTCCCGGTGCACTGAATATAAGCACATCTCCTTCACCATATAACTGTGTGAAGCGGTTCAGAGCATTAATATATCTTTTCCTCTGGTATTCAAGCTGGCTTTCATCAATATATAGATCCTTTAATATATTATCAATACCGCCCGAACTAATTATGTCACTGCTTATCATCTTCTACCTCTTCCATAAAGTATAATCTCGCTGCAAAATCTTGAAAAAATCGGACATTCTCATTGTAGCCTGTTGCACTGAATGCCTGCTTTAACCTGACACCCGAATACATAAGTGTATCTCCATAAGCTATGTAATCTTCTGTTTCACCATCCATTTTCTTAAGCTTCGATAGTATATCCTGTAACATAGAACCCTGCTTAATATGTATTGGCGATACCATATTAACAAGCTCACCGAATTCTTTAATATCATATTGAAGCTTTCTGTTGTAAAAATGGTATTTCTTAGCTTCATCAAGACCTTTAGCCCTGTAACAGGCATACTGTGTGTTAGGTATAACGTGTTTTTGCATAATTAATCCGACAGCTTTCTTCTTATCCGTTGATACTACTGTCCATTCTGCCCTGTTGCCTTTACCATTATTTAATACACTGGCATTACCTGCATTTTCTTCTTCAAAGCTTTCTGTCCTGTAAAATGTACCAGTAAAGAATACATTTCTTAACTTCTTGTACAGTTCAATCTGACATTTCACAGCATTTAATTCCTCTTTATTCATATCACACATATTACATTCATATCCAAGAAGCCCAAATGCCGCAACTGCAAATCTGCTCTCTAACGGCATATTTCTTAATGTCTGATGATTAGGGCTTGCCGATACATGGGCTGAAATACACGATAACGGATAACCATAGCTGTAATTATACTGAATCTGTGCCCTGCAAAGTGCATCTGTATTATCACTTGCCCATATCTGCGGAAAATAGCATAACATTCCCAGATCAAACCTGTTGCCGCCTGCCGCACAGCCCTCAAATAATATGTCAGGAAATCTATTAGTAAGCTCCTTCATACATCTGTACAAGCCGCACACATATCTATGCGATACTTCCTTCTGCCTTTCAGGTGGCAGATTTTTAGAATAATAATCACTGAATATTCTGTTCATATCCCATTTTACATAAGATATATCTGCTGATGAGAACACCTCACTCATCTCCTCAATTATATAGTCCTGAACAGCTTCATAGGTTAAATCAAGAATTCTCTGGTTCCGTCCCTCTGAATGTTCTACATCTGGTATTTCAATTACCCATTCAGGGTGTGCCTCATATAATCTGCTGTTCACACTCACCATCTCAGGCTCAACCCATATTCCAAATTTAAGCCCGGATTCTTTTATCTTATCCGCAATGCCAGCTATTCCATTTGGAAGCTTTCTGCTATTCGGTGTCCAGTCACCTAATGAACTTGTGTCGTCATTTCTCTCACCAAACCAGCCATCATCCATAACGAACAGTTCAACACCTGTATCCTTAGCCGCCTTTGCAAGCTTCACAAGCTTTCTTTCATTAATATTAAAATATGCCGCTTCCCAGCTATTAATAAGAACTGGTCTTTCCTTGTCGCGCCAGATTCCACGCACAATATGCTTTCTTACAAACTCGTGCATATTATGACTCATCCTGTTATAGCCTTTGTATGAATAGGTAAGCACTGCCTCTGGAGCTTCAAAGCATTTTCCTGCTTCAATAATATAAGAAAATGTAGCTGGATTAATTCCCGATACAAGCCTTAATTTACCATATGAATTAACCTGTGCCGCTTCATAATGATTGCCGCTGTATATAAGATTAAATCCATAACATTCACCATAATCTTCTGTCGTTGAACTTCTTCCTATCATAAAAAAAGGATTAGCTCTGTTTGATGATGTTCCTGTGACCGACTCATTTACATACTTACCGGCACGAATGGGTATTCTGCTTCTATTCATCTCCCTTGCCCACGCACCATTAAAAAAAGACAATTCATAATCACTCTCGTTTAAATCAAGCTGCATACTCATTAATCTTTCAAGCCTTACGCTCTCATTTCCTGAATTAACAAGCTTGGCACTTCTTGTTATAATGTCACATTTTTCATATACATAATAATGAAGCTCCAATGTGAGATTATAATTCCTGTCCTTAAGATAGATGACGAGCTGTTCAACCTCTCCATTATCATCATAAGACCCCGGAAGCGTATCGTATTCTTCCTTGCCCTGTATAATCTCTGCCCTGTCAAACACCATATCCGTTGTACTGCTTCCATTAGGATATGTGACTTCGATAAAAGGCTCTCTTATATCGCCTTTTCCCAATGATGACATTTCAAGGCACACATCTTCCAGCGAATAAGACGAATAATCTTTATTGTATACATTAGTATTACCCGGAATAAATGTATGCTTCTCTGTCATCACAGCCTCATTGGCGTGTAACTTTCTTCCATAATACAAATGCTCCAACTGCCCGCTTCCAAGCACGGCAAACGCATAAGATGTATTGTCAGTATCAAGCACATACATATTATTATTAATCGTTATCATTAATGGCTCTCCTTAATTCTTTCCGATATCTCTTCCATTTTCTGCTCTGTTAAAATGTACCTTCTGTGGAAGTAAAATACTGCGATAAGCAGACCTATTATCGGAATTACTGTCATTGTCATTCTAAGTGCTACTACCGAACCACCAGCCACAGCATCTGTCACCACATCTGTATTACTGCTTAACCTGCATACTGAAAGGCATATTGACACAACTAATGCGGCTATACCTGAAGCAAGCTTTACAACAAATGTCTGCATTGAAAATATAACGCTCTCATCTCTTCGCTTATTCTTAAATTCGCCATAGTCAACCGTATTCGCCAGAAATATAGTCGTTAAGACTAATAACATTCCATTTGCTGCAAATATGAAAAATGCTGGAATAAATAAAATAAACACACTCGACATTGATGTGAATATAAGAATAAATAAAACTATATAACCAGCAATAGCCATAACAAAGCTTACATAAAATATCTTTATTGTGTTCAAAAACTTTCTAAGAAGCGGAAACAATACCATCATTGATAATATCTGTATTGCACCACCAAATGTATTAAATAGTGTATAGCCGTTGTACCAGTCTGCACCGCCAAAATCATATTTAAAGAAATATATGACAAGGTTAGAAGTTATGTACACAGATGTATTAATAAGAACAATTGTTATAACTACTGTAACAGCCTGATCATTCTGAAAAAGTGCCTTGAACATCTGCTTTACTGATACTGTTTCAACATCAACTGTTGATTTTTCCCTAATATTAAAGCAGGTAATAAGTATTGCAGTAAAGAACAGTATTGATATTATAAGTGCAAACCATTTAAAACCTGCATATTCATTGCCCTTTCCAAGCATATATACACACTGCATTGTAATAATTGTAACAAGTGCTGAACCTACACCTGCACAGGAACGTGCCATTGTTGACATATTCTCTCTTTCCTTGCCGCCCTCTGTAAATGCTGGTATCATTGACCAATAAGGAATATCCATCATTGTGTAAGTAACGCCCCACAAAACGTAAGTTACTGCGGCATAAGCAACAAGTCCGCCGCCATCAAGTGTTGGTGGTGCAGAAAACATCAGAAACAATACAACAGCATTAAGCAATGTTCCAATAAACAGCCATGGTCTGAACTTTCCCCATCTGGTTCTTGTCTTTGCAACAACTACACCCATTATAGGGTCGTTAAATGCGTCAAATACTCGTGCCGCAAGAAGTATAATCCCCATTGCTATCGCACTAACCCCAAGTATATCCTGATAATAATACAGAATATAACTTGCACAAAACATATAAACCATATCTTTGCCAACTGCACCTATGCCATAAGATGCCATTTCTTTCTTATTAAGCCCCATACGCTACCTCTTTTCTTTCTATATGTCCGATTTCTTCACATTTTCTGAACATCTGAGTTTCCCATATTATTTATTCTAAATGCTCAATCACTTCTCATTTTCTTAAACAGCTGATTACTGTGCCGTATCAAATGTCCGATTTCTTCATAGTCACTGCCAGTTTAACCGCCTCATATGCACCATTATATATACCCATCTGCTTATTCTTCTTTATGTTCTCACACATATCTGTAATGTATGTATCATCTTCCATAAACAGCCTTATCATCTGTAATGTATGAGGTATATCCCTGCACTCAAGTGTTCCGTCACCTATCTCTGCTGAATGGACTGCACCCCACTGTTCGTGTCCACCAACTCGCTTTATAAATAACTTTGGCACTGGATAGAATGCTAATTCACTTGGTTTGGTAACAAGCACATCTGCACTTCTCATCAAAAGGTTAGTGCAATACACTGCCTCGAATATATTCTTATGATAAAAGCCGTGGATGCCTGTTATATTATCAGATGTATCTTCACTTGAATTATCTGCTGTAATATTCTTGGAATTATCATCTTTATTATCAGGTATAATATCCTTAGAAATACCATCTTTATTGTTACCTGTCACTTCATCAGAATTATTTATCTGACTGGCTGATAATGCTTTGGTGGCAAATGCCTTGGTGTCTTTCCAGTTGTCAAAATGCTCAGTTGCCAGTTCTCTCATCTGTGGGATATCTCTTATAAGTTCGTCCCATACATTTTTATAATCACCAACATTAACATATAACACTGCCTTATTCTTCTTAATATAAGGAATAAGGTATTTAATTATATGGGCAAATATCTCTTTCTGTGCACCTGCACCACCAATTGTAAGCAGAAATCTCATAGGCTTTCCGTTCTGTTTTCTTGCTTTTCTTGCATTACAGTCAGCCTCAATATTAGTTACAAGCTCGTGGTCGATATAATGTCCTGTGTATACAAGACTATCTGCTGGCATTTCATTTAACACCTTATTGCCGGCCATTCCATTAAGTATCCTGTAACCCTGATAAGCATAATGTGTCTGGACTGTATGAATACTTCCTTCTGACAAATGCAGTGCCATTGGCCAGTTATCCGGTATTGCATTAACAACATTTTTCATACCTGCGTGTACTGCCGCCTGTGCCGGCCATACGTGAGTTGCAATAACCGGAATATCCTTAGGAACATTCTTATATACAGGTGCCATAAGCTCTGCATTCTTCTGGTCTGAAGCGTTATAGGAAAGCTTCCTGAAACCCTCGTAATTCATTGGTTCCCACACCAGTCTGTTAAACAGCCTGCTCTTTTGTGATAACCTTGAACCAAGCGAATACAGGTCGTTCTGTGCCCTTATAACTTTAGTACAGGTTGTATTATCGTAAGAATTAAGATCCATCCAGTAAGGAACATATCCAAGTGCATTAGCCGCTGAAGCAATCGCCATCGATATTCTGTAATGCCCAAACCCCATTCTTATATTGCCAACTATGATACCTTTATCAGTATCAAATTCTTCTTTATTACCGTTAGATACGCTGGCAGGCTTATCTGCAACCCTCACATCATACACGCCAAGCATATCACCTATGTATTTGTTCTTCTTTATTGTCACCTTATAGTCGGCATTGCTGTCATCACCATATTTTCTTGCGTATTTCTTTTTGGAATTAATAGCTTTTCTATATGCCTTTCTATCAATTTCATTGTTAAATATAACCTTTGATTTGTCCTGCATTATATATTTCTCCTTTTTATTATCAATTACCTTCCTTAACTGCCACACCATCTAATAATATTCCCACAATCTCATCAAGTCCCTGTGTATATGTCATTCCTGCTCTCATAAGAATGTCTCTTTGGAAAAATTGTTCTATTGATGCCTCCATCATCATCTTAAACATCAATAAATTAACCGGTCTTATCACTCCTTCCTCAATCCCCTGTTCTAAAAGCTTAATCGTTGTCTCCCAGCCATTCTCCAGACGTTCTTCAACGTGTCTGTATATCTCTGGAAATTTGCCTTTTAACATATATAATTGTCTTAAATCAATATCTTTATAACTCTC
>CDYL01022890.1_pt1 | contig 14476 bp, 13 predicted proteins | sample 557761 | NCBI WGS metagenome assembly CDYL01 (sample SAMEA3182104, study PRJEB8094) | gut metagenome | biome: human; feature: gut; material: Stool; isolation source: human stools | place: Canada | collected 2013-02-12 | reverse complement strand
TTCAGAAGCAGCAGTACCAGCAGGGCGGCGGATAGAGAGGTGAGGCCGTCGGTCTCCCGCCGGGCGATGGGGGCGGCCAGAAAGACCCCCTGCATCATCACCGCTCGGAAGGCAGAGGGGGTGCCTCCCGCCATCAGGGCGTAAAAGAGCAGGAAGGGGACGATGAGCAGAGCCAGCCTTCGCCGCCCACGGGTGAGGGCCACGGCGAAAGCCACCAAGCAGGATACGTGCAGGCCGGACACCACCATGGCGTGAGAGGTGCCCGAGCGGCTGAGATACGTGTCCAGCGCGTCGGACAGAAAGCTCTTGTCTCCGGTGACCAGGGCCACGGCCAGGGGCGCGGCCGTACTGTCATAGGCGGCCAGCAGGCTGTCCCGCAAGGCCCGGGCGCAGTGGGCGGGCCACCATCGGGGGGACAGCTGAACGGGACGCTCAGCTTGGATAGGCGCTTCGCCGCAGGAGGCTGTCAGAAAAATGCCCTTGGCGGTATAGTAGGTGGTCTCGTCGCCATACATCAGGTCGGAGGCTTTTAGCCTGGCCTCAAAGGTCACCCGATCCCCGGGGACCAGGCCGCCCCACTCCTGAGTGCCGTATACCAGTATATCCGGGGCGGTCAGACCGCCGTCCAGCGCCACCGTCAGGGAGAAGCCGCCGATAGACGTCTCGGCAGGGTAGGAGGACACGGTGCCCGACAGGGTGCACTCCTGCCCGGCCAAGGCGTCCGCCGGGGCGCGCAGCAGGGCGGACCAACCCAAAAACCATCCGGCAGCCGTCACGCCGCCCAGCCCTAGGGCCAGCGCCCGGCGCGCGGCCGCGGCCAGGGAGGCGGCGTGGAACAGATCCTTCCGGGCGGCCAGACGGAGGCCCAGGGCAGTCGGAATCAGGACGGCCAGAACAGCCAGAATAGGGAAAAGAAGCTCCGGAACATAGCAGCCCGCCAGACACATCCCGGCGAAGCCGCCGGTAAACCAGGCCAGCTTCCGCATGAGGGTCCTCCTCTCCTGATGTTACAGATGCGGCGAAGGATGGGGCCGCCAGGCTCAGGATTCGGCGGCGTCCAGGGCGGCCAGAAGCTCGTCCAGCTGGGCGTTGAGCTGGTCCACATCTGGGGCAGGCACCCAGGCGCTGTTCAGGTCGAACTCCCCCTTCAGCGTCAAAATGCGGTACACGCTTTCATTCAGCCGCTGCTGGGAGATGCGGCCGGAGTCCACCGCGTCCAGCAGGGCCTCATAGGCGGCCTGGAGGTTGTCCCGCCCGTGGCAGACCAACAGCACGTCGCACCCTGCTTCCACAGCCAGCACGGCAGCCTCCCCCATGCCGTAGGTGTTGGACACCGCGCCCATGGTCAGATCGTCCGTGAACACCACCCCGTCAAAGCCCATCCGCTCCCGCAGAAGGTCCGTCACCACCGCTGGGGACAGGGAGGCGGGCAGGGTGTCGTCCAGGTCCAGCATAAGCAGATGGCCCACCATGACGGCGGGAGCGCCAGCGGCTATGGCCGCGGCGAAGGGCGGAAGCTCCAGCTGCTCCAGCTCGTCCAGGCTCTTGTTCACCACCGGCAGGTCGTAGTGGGAGTCAGCGTTGGTGTCCCCATGGCCGGGGAAGTGCTTGAGCACCGGCACCACGCCGCCCTCCGCCAGACCCTCCATCATCTGGGAAACCAGCCGGGCCACATCGGCGCTGTCCGAGCCCAAGGCCCGGCGGCCGATGACCGTGTTGTCTGGGTTAGACCACACGTCAGCCACCGGGGCGAAGTCCACATTGATGCCCAGGGCGGCGCACTGGGCGGCCAGGGTCTTGCCCAGCGCACGGCATAGCCCTTCGTCCCCCGTCTGTCCGAAGGCATAGGCAGCGGGCAGATCATGGACCTCCTCCGGCATTCGGGAGACAGAGCCTCCTTCCTCATCAGACGCGATGAGCAGAGGAATATAATCCCCGTTCATGGCCCGCAGGTCAGTGACCAGTTGAGCTACCTGGGCGCAGGTGTCCACGTTGCGGCCAAAGAGGATGACGCCGCCGGCTTGGACGGTCTGGACGGCATAGGCGGCGTCCTCTCCCGCCTGAGTGCCTTCAATGCCCGCCAGCAGGAGTTGGCCTACCTTTTGAGCAGTGGTCAGCTCATCCAGCTGCTCCTGAATGGGGTCGGGCGCCGGTGTGGGACTGGGCGAAGGCCTGGAGGTGGGAGACGGCCCGGGCGTAGAGGGCTGGGACGGGGCAATGGCGGGCGTGGCGGAGGGAAGCGACTGATCGGGAGCGGACGCGCAACCGGACAGCGCCAGGGTGAGGATCAGCAGAAGGGCGGACAGGCGTTTCATGGAAACTCCTTCTTTCGCGTTGGGATTTTGGGGCGGGTAGTTCAGGGCTGGAAGAGATCGGTGGACAGATACCGTTCCCCGGTGTCGGGCAGGAGCGTGACGATGCTCTTGCCCTGATACTCCGGCATGGCCGCCAGCTTTCGGGCGGCAAAGGCCGCCGCACCGGAGGACACGCCGCACAGCAGGCCCTCGGTGCGCACTAGCTCCCTGGCCCCCTGGTAGGCATCGTTCCCGGATACGGGGAGCACCCGGTCATAAACGGTGCGGTCCAGGACGGAAGGGATGAAGTTGGCCCCGATCCCCTGGATCTTGTGGGGGCCGGGCCGGCCGCCGGAGAGCAGGGGGGACTCGGCCGGCTCCACCGCCACCACTTGGATGGCCGGGTTCTGCTCTTTCAGATAGCGGCCCGTTCCGGTAATGGTGCCGCCGGAGCCGACGCAGGCCACGAATACGTCCACCTGCCCCTCCGTGTCCCGCCAGATCTCCGGGCCGGTGGTCCGGTAGTGGGCTTGGGCGTTGGCGGGGTTGTCGAACTGGCTGGGAATAAAGGCGGAGGGAAGGGAGGCGGCCAGCTCCCGGGCCTTGGCCACGGCGCCCTCCATGCCTTGACCGCCGGGGGTGAGCACCAGCTCCGCCCCCAGGGCGGACAGCAGGTTCCGGCGCTCGGTGCTCATGGTGTCCGGCATGGTGAGGATGAGCTTGTAGCCCCGGATGTTGGCGATATAGGCCAGGGCCACCCCGGTGTTACCCGAGGTGGGTTCGATGATGACCGTGCCGGGCCGGAGCTGGCCGGCGGCCTCCGCCGCGTCCAGCATAGACAGGGCAGCCCGGTCCTTGGCAGAGGACAAGGGGTTGAAGCACTCCAGTTTGGCCAGAATACGGGCGCCGGGAGCGAACCGCTCCAGAGCCAGCAGGGGCGTGTTGCCGATCAGGTCGGTAAGTTGATGTGCGATGGGCATGGGCAAATCCTCCCAATATAAAATCACAACTTATCATATCATGGGCGGCATGGGTTTTCAATGCGTTTTTGCCAGAGCCAGCAGGAGGACATTAAAAAAAGAGAGCCAGCATTAAAATCTTATAAAAGGGGATGCTTTTTATCACCGGGTATGGTATCATACCCAAAAACAGGCTTGGCAGAAAGCGGGCCTTGGGATCAGGCGGGGCGCGCCCGCCGGGAAAGAGAGGAAAATCATGACATTTGAGGATTTGTTCCACAATCTGAATCAACAGACGGGGCAGGGAGCAGGGGCAGGCGCCGCCCGGCCGCAAAGGGCGAGAAAACCCAGAAAGGCCATTGGCACGCCGCTGACCCGAACCCTGCTCAACCTGCTGGTCACCCTGGTGGTGGGGGCGGTTTACTTCTATTTTGCCCTGCCGGCCCTCAATCCGCAGGATGAGAGCTTCTATGGCTTCTTGCTCCTGCTGTGCCTGGTATACATGGCCTGCGCCGTGGTGACCTCCGGGTTTCAGGGCAGCGGCGCCAAGGGGTATTTCGGCTTTGTAAAAAAGCAGTGCAAGATCCCCGCCCTGCTCCTGGCCGCTGCTCTGGTGGTGTGCATTGTGGGGGCGTTGGTGTCCGCGGTGATCTTCCGAGCGGGGGACTATGCGGCTTTGCTGCCCATCCAGAACGGAGATTTCGCCAACGAGGTGGAGGAGATCTCCTTTGACCAGATCCCCATGCTGGACAAAGACAGTGCCGAGCGGCTGGGCGACCGGAAGCTGGGTGAGCTGAGCGACATGGTCAGCCAGTTCGAGGTCAACGAGGACTACACCCAGATCAACTATCAGGGGCGGCCTGTGCGCATCGCCACCCTGCGCTATGCCGACCTTATCAAGTGGATCACCAACCGGGGGGACGGGCTGCCCGCCTATATCCTCATCGACATGGTGACGCAGAACGTGGAACTGGTGCGGCTGGAAGAGGGCATCAAGTACACCACCGCCGAGCACTTTGGCCGGAACCTGTACCGTCATCTGCGCTTCCAGTACCCCACGTTCATGTTCGCCGAGCCGGTAATGGAGATCGACGAGGAGGGAGTGCCTTATTGGGTCTGCCCCCGGATTGTCAAAACCATCGGCCTGTTCGGCGGCACGGATATCCAGGGCGGCGTACTGGTCAATGCCATCACCGGGGAGAGCCAGTATTATGAGGAAGTGCCCTCCTGGGTGGACAACTTGTACCGTGCGGACCTTATCATGGAGCAGTACGACTACTACGGCATGTACCACAACGGCTTTTTCAACTCGATCTTCGGGCAGAAGGACGTGACGGTGACTACCGCCGGATACAATTACATTGCCATCAACGATGATGTGTACTGCTATACCGGCGTTACCTCGGTGGGAGGAGATCAGTCCAATGTGGGCTTCATTCTCACCAACCAGCGCACGAAGGAAACTCATTTCTATTCTGTGGCTGGAGCCACGGAGCGTTCCGCCATGGACAGCGCCGAGGGCGAACTGCAAAATCTGCGCTATACTGCCACCTTCCCCTTGCTGCTGAACGTGGGGGGCCAGCCCACCTATTTTATGGCCATGAAGGATGCGGCCCAGTTGGTGAAAATGTACGCCATGGTGAACGTACAGCAGTATAACATCGTGGCCACCGGCAACACGGTGGAGGAATGCAAGCAGAATTACCTGGACATGATGCGCTCTAGCGGCATTGGAAATGGAGAGAGCACATCCCCGGACGCAAAGACGGCGGAGGGGACTCTGGCGGAGATCCGCTCGGCGGTGATGGAGGGAAACACGGTGTTCTTCCTGCGGCTGGACGGTCAGTCGGTGTTCTACACCATCAGCGCTGCGGACAGCCCGGAGACGGTCATCCTCAGCGAAGGGGACCGGGTGGCCATCACCTACGCCCCCGGCGAGGGGGACCTTCTGGCGGCCAGTGCCGTGGAGCGAAAATGATGTAAAAGAAGGGAGCAGGGCAACGCCCTGCTCCCTTCTTAGGATATTCTCTTAAAAGACGGGAACCACAGCGCCCTGATAGGTTTCCTCCATATAGGCGCGGACCTCGTCGCTGCACAGGGCCTTCACCAAGGCCTGAATCGCCTCGTTGTTCTCATTGCCCTCCTTGACGGCCAGCACGTTCACATAAGCGGTGCCTGCGGTGCCCTCGGAGGACTCGATGGCCAGGGCATCGGCCACGTCCAGACCGGCGTCAATGGCGTAGTTGCCGTTAATGACGGCAATGTCCAGGCTGTCCAGGGAACGGGGCAGCTGAGCGGCCTCTAATTCTTCAATCTGATAGTTGTGGGGATTGTCCACGATATCCAGTACGGTGGGCTCCAGGCCGGCGTCCTCGGGCAGAGTGATGAGTCCCTGCTCCTGGAGCAGCAGCAGTGCCCGGCCGCCGTTGGTGGGGTCGTTGGGAATGCCGATGACTGCGCCGTCCGGCAACTCAGACAAGCTGGACACCCGGCCGGCGTAGATGCCGAAGGGCTCATAGTGGACCTCAGCCACGCTGACCAGGTGGGTGCCATGCTCGGCGTTGAAGTTGTTCATGTAGGTGATGTGCTGGAAGTAGTTGGCGTCGTTTTCGCCGGACTCCACCGCCTCGTTGGGAACGATGTAGTCGTTATACTCCACGATCTCCAGGGTGATGCCCTGCTCAGCCAGGATGGGCGCCACCTGCTCCAGAATTTCCGCGTGGGGGGCGGGGGAGGCGCCCACCTTGAGAGTGACGGTGTCGCCGCTTTTGTCATCGCCGCCGCAGCCGGCCAGCAGGGTCAGGCAGGCCGCGCAGGCCAACGCCAGGGCAAGAACTTTCTTTTTCATACTCGTAAGCTCCTTTGATAAAATTTGATGGCATTATCTATGTGGACCACGTCGTTGTGGGTCGCACCAATAAGGGGGAATAAGGGCAGAAAAAACAAAAACGTCCTTGACGGCTGTCAAGGACGAAAGCGTTTGCTCCGTGGTACCACCTTGCTTCACCCAGACCTCACGGCCAGGGCCTTACAGAGTGCGGGACTTGCGTCCGATACTCCTGCGCTGTGACGGGCGCCCCCGTCGCGGCCTCAAGGATTCATTCCCGTTGCCCGCGCGGCTCCAAGACCATGTTCGGTGAAGTGTTCGGTACCCGTTTCCAGCTGCCCGGGCTCTCTGTGACCTATTCCAACACGTACTCTTCTCTTCATTGCCTTTGAAAAGCATATTCACTTGAGTTGCATTTAGTTTAACCGAGAAAAGCGCCGGTGTCAATATATGATTTTACACAGAAGAAGAGCAGACAAAACAGCTTGTTTTGTCTGCTCTGTGCAGCCTTATTGGAAACCGGCCTTTTCTGGATGGTGTTTTTTTGACTTTGGTGTAGTTTTAGTGATGCGGTGGTCCATCCGGTTGGCCAGGTAGGAGCCAAGGGCTTGAAAAATAGTCACCAAAATGACGATCAGGATGGTGGCGATGAGCATAACCGCGTAATTATAGCGGTTGTAGCCGTAGTTGATGGCGATTTGTCCCAGGCCGCCGCCGCCAATGGCGCCCGCCATAGCTCCGTAGCTCAGGATGGTGATAAAAGAGGTGGTAAAGCCAGAGATCAGGGAGGGCAGGCACTCGGGTAGCAACACCTTGCGGATAATCTGAAACGGAGTGCACCCCATGGCCTGGGCCGCCTCGATCACCCCGTGGTCCACATCCCGCAGGGAGGTCTCCACCAGCCGGGCCACAAAGGGGAAGGCCGCCACCACCAGGGGAGGGATGGAGGCTGGGGTGCCAATCTTGGTGCCAAGCAGCAGCCCACTCAGAGGCAGAACAAACAGCATCAGGATGAGAAAGGGGACGGAGCGCAAGATATTAGTGATAAAGTTCAGCAGCTTCATCACCGGAGAGGGCAGGGGGCGCACCCCGTTTTTCTCCCCCGCCACCAGCAGCACGCCCAGGATCAGGCCCAGAATACAGGCGGCTGCCGTGGCCAGCACCGTGGAGTACAGGGTTTCCCAGATACCGGAGAGGAACATCTCAAGATATTTTGGATTGGCAAAGACCTCCGCCATATCCGCCATAAACTTATCCATGGTAATCCCGCACCTCCTCTACCGTCACATTTGGCTGGGTCTTGATGTAGTTCATGGCCTTGGCAATCTGCTCTGGGTCGTCGGGCAGGCCCAGCAGCATGGTGCCGAAAGCCTGACCGTTGACGTTGCGGGTGTCCGCGCCCAAAATATTGGCCTTCACCCCACAGTCGATGGCCAGGGAGGCGATGAGAGGCTCGTAGGACGAGCCGCCGTTGAAGGCGATGCGGATGACGTTGGCCGCGGGCAGCTGGTCGATGATTACCCCGTCGGGGTAGACCAGGCGGCGGCCCGCCTCCGTCTTGGGGTTGGAGAAGATCTCCTCCACGGTTCCTGTCTCCTGGAGCACGCCGTGGTCCAGAATGGCCACATGGGAGCAGATCTCCTCCACCACCGCCATCTCGTGGGTGATGACCACCACGGTGATGCCCAGCCGCTGGTTGATGTCCCGGACTAGGCGCAGGATCTCCCGGGTAGTCTTGGGGTCCAGGGCGGAGGTGGCCTCGTCGCACAGCAGGATCTTGGGGTCAGAGGCTAGGGCCCGGGCAATGGCGATGCGCTGCCTCTGCCCGCCGGACAGCTGGGCGGGGTAGGCGTCCGCCTTGTCGGGCAGGCCCACGATGTCCAGGTACTCCCTGGCCCGGCGGATCGCCTCGTCCCTCTTCACTCCGGCGATCTCCATGGGAAAGCAGATGTTTTTCAGACAGGTGCGCTGCATGAGCAGGTTGAACTGCTGAAAGATCATGGCGATGGAGCGGCGCTGGCGGATCAGCTCCTTCTCCGGCATGGCGCACAGGTCTCTGCCGTCAATGAGCACCTGACCCTGGGTGGGCCGCTCCAGCAGGTTGATGCACCGCACCAGGGTGGACTTGCCCGCACCAGACATGCCAACAATGCCGAACACATCGCCGTCCTGAATGGTCAGGTCGATGTCCCGAAGGGCCTGAAGCGCTCCATCCGGGGTAGGGAAGACCTTGGAGATATGCTTTAATTCGATCAATCGGATCACTTCCTCAAAAACAGGCGAATTACGATGTAGTGAATTGTATGCCAAAATCCGGGGGATGTCAAGGCGGAGAAAAGAACCGTAGGCGTTTCAGGGGGGTGTTGAAGAAACCGCAGGGGGAGGGCCATCGCAACCCCTGAAAAATTTCTGATCCCACCGCGCCTTTTCCCCCGGGACATTGAAACTGGATGGAGGATATGGTAAACTGAAACAAAGGGGAAGCTCCCGCCCGCAGAGGGCCGGGAGCCGTCCAAAGCCTGCCGGATCATACTGGCAAAGGAGAATGTGTTATGATCTACGATACCTTGGACCACAGGAAGCAGTACCAGAACCTTCACCCCGGCGTGGCCGCGGCGCTGGATTTTTTGGCGGATACCGACTGGGCCGAGCTGGACGACGGTCGCTATGAGGTGGACGGGGAGAAGGTGTTTGTCAACGTCATGCGCTATGAGACGAAAATGGATAACCCTACCCCGGAGCGCCATGAGAAGTACATTGATATTTTTTACCTGCTGGAAGGGGAGGAAGAAGTGGCCGTCTGCCCAATCGAGGAGCTGGGCGAGGTGGTAGAGGCCCGGCCCGAGGGGGACATCTGGCTGCACAAAGGCTCCGGGGTTCGGTTGCCCCTGGGAGGCGGGCGGTTTTTGGCCCTGTTTCCCGGAGACGGACACGCTCCCTCCATTGGCCCTAACGGTCCCGCTCCGGCCAGAAAGTGCGTGGTGAAGGTCCGGGTATGAGCCAGCTTTGCTATTTTGACTACGCCGCCACCACCCCCGTCCGGGGGGAGGTTATCGCCGCCATGACGGCGGCCCTGGAGCAGTTCGGCAACCCATCTTCCCGCTATCCCTACGGCGCGCAGGCGGCAAAGCGGGTGAAGGAGGACCGTGCCACGGTGGCCCAGGCCCTGGGCTGCGCCCCGGATGAGGTGTTCTTTACCTCCTGCGGCACGGAGGGGGACAACTGGGCCATCCGAAAAGGGGTGGAGATGAACCGCCGCAAGGGGCGGCACATCGTCACCACCGCCGTGGAGCACGCCGCGGTGCTGGAGACCTGCAAGGACCTGGAACAGCAGGGCTATGAAGTGACCTATCTCAAGCCGGACAAGACCGGGCACATCGCTGTGGATGATCTGCGCGCCGCCCTGCGGCCGGACACCGCCCTGGTGTCCATGATGCTGGTGAACAACGAGCTGGGGACGGTGTTCCCCATCGCCCAGTGCGTCCAGGCGGTGAAGAACTATGACAGGGGCATCCTGTTCCACTGCGACGCGGTGCAGGGCTTTTTGAAGCTGCCCACCGTTCTGACTGGCCTGGGGACGGACTTGGTGACGGTGAGCGGCCACAAGCTGGGGGCTCCCAAGGGGGTAGGCGCCCTGTATGTGAAAAAGGGGGTACGACTCAGACCGCTGCTCACTGGCGGCGGCCAGGAAGAGGGCCTGCGCTCCGGCACCGAGGCCACCGCTCAGATCGCCGGTTTTGCCGAGGCGTGCCGCCAGATTATGGCCGACCGGACCCGGCTGGAACGGACACAGGCCATCAAGGACTACGCTCTGGACCGGCTCAAGGCGGAAATTCCCAAGCTGGAGGTGATCTCCACCGGGGACGCGCCCCACATCTGCGCCGTCACCCTGCCGGGGTACAAGAGCGAGGTGGTGGTCCGGGTGCTGGGGGACCAAGGGGTGTGCATCTCCTCCGGCTCGGCCTGCCACAAGGGCAAGCCCAGCCATGTATTCGCCGCCCTGGGCCTGCCCAAGCCCTGGCTGGACGGAGCTCTGCGCATCTCCTTCTCCCCAGACAGCACCCGGGACGAGGCGGACCGGCTGGTGTCCGCCCTGAAGGGGGCGGCGGACCGCCTGTTTACCACCCTGTCCTGACGAGTTGGACAGATCATTGGGAAGGAAGCGTGAGAGCATGAGAGCGGTCATTCTGGTGGAGAACACCGCCCCACCTGCCCTGGAGCGGGAACACGGCCTGTCGGTCTATGTGGAGCACCGGGGCCGCCGGGTGCTGCTGGATGCGGGCCACAGCGGCAAGTTTGCCCGCAACGCGGAGAAGCTGGGCGTCGACCTGTCCCGGGTGGACACGGCGGTGCTCAGCCACGGGCACTACGACCATGCCGACGGGCTGGACGTGTTTTTTTCTCAAGTCCCGGATATCCCGGTCCGGGCCCGGCCGGCGGCCCTGTCCCCCCAGTACCACGCAGAGCGGTATATCGGCCTGAAGGGGGAACTGCTGGAGCGGTTCCGGGGCCGTTTCCTGCTGGATGACGGCCCCGTTGACCTAGGGGATGGTTTGTGGCTCATCCCGGACGGGGTGGACCATGAGCAGTCTCTGGTGGTGGATACAGAACAGGGATTGGCGGTATTTAACTCGTGCAGCCATGCCGGTGCGGGTCATATCGCCAAAGATATCCTGGCCCGGTTCCCGGGGAAGAAGATCGCCGCCTATGTGGGCGGGCTTCACCTTATGGGGGCCACGGGGACGGATAGCTTGGGGACCGCGCCTGGCATCGTTACGAATCTGGCCCGCTGGCTGCTGGACGAGCTGGGGGTGGAGGCGCTATACACCGGCCACTGTACCGGCGCACCTGCTTTCGCCCTGCTGGAGCGGGCGGGGGACGGCCGGGTTCACGCATTGACCACTGGGGCAGAGCTAGAGCTGTAGAGAAAGCGGCTTGGAAGAGCTAGGCGGAAAAGGCGGTTCTGTGTCCGTCTATCATGGTGGGCAGAGCGAGAGTTCCAGCGTTCCCGTTTGTGAGCAATATAGCTGCTTGGACCAATTGAACAACAGGCTGCCGGAGATATTTTGCCCCGGCAGCCTGTTGCTTTTTTCTCGGGCGCTCTAAGTGCTCATCCCGATTTGTTGTTGAAAAAATTTTACGTTTTGGAAGTGCTGCGTACCAGATTAGATCTTTCTGGTTTCGCATTTGACAACTGGTTAATCCGTTCTATGGGAAAGCGATCTTCGATATCTACGATTTCAAATAAATTCATCGGCAACTCTTTTTCGCCTATCAATTCAAGATATTTTTTGATAGCGCGGCGGTCAATCGCGATTTTGCCACGGCCGGCCCAATGCCGATTGCTTTCCCTTTTTTTCAGGCCAGAGATCCAATATTCATCCCCATTTTCTATATCTACATAGTTGGAACAGCCGCCAACCAGTTTTTGAAAGGCGTGGTCATTAAAATAAATTGTTTTTTTGCTTTTGGAAGTTTTTACATATCCGATCCAGGCCGGTCCGTCATCGGAATAGCCAGTTTTAAGTTCTATATACATCAAATCATGTATCATGCTATTGTGCCTCCTATAACCTTTGGTTTTATCAACGATTTATCTTCACTCCCGCTCATGGGGGTGGACTTTTCGACAGGCCCGACTTCTATGGGCCAAATGGGCGGTATTTTATGCAATTCTTTCCTGCCCCATGTTATAGCATTTGGGCGGCTTTTTCAACTGGTTCTCATCCGCTGCTTCAGAGATGGCGCTGGGACAGATCTGCCCCCGCCGCTATGCCGGAGAACGGTTCTAATTCCGCTGCTTTTTATCTGAAAATATCCATTATAACAATTTTTTCAGCTTGAAGACATTCGAATAGTACACGTAGTTTTTTGGGATTGCCTGCCGAATTCTTCTATGTTGTGAATGGACTTTTTGCTAATGTTCTGCTATCCTTTTCTCATATTTTTGATTAAAGGAGGCATTTCTATGCTGCAAAACCTTGATTTTGATTTTTCGCTCTTTGAAGACGTCCCCTCGCCAAAATCCCACAATACAGTCTGTCGGCTCACGCTTGCCGCAGAGGACCGACTCAGCCAGAACGAGCCTTTCACCGCGCCCTCCAGGGGACCACGGCCTTTCGGCTTCAAGTCAGTTCAGATGGCCGTTTCCTCCGCCTGGACCCCAATGGCCCCTGCAACCTGACCTTCACCAACGCCGGCGTCCGAACCCACCATCCTTTCGGTGACCTGCTGCGCCAGAAGGGACTGGAGCCACCCTTGTCCTATCTCATGTGCTGGCGGGAGGACCTGGACTGCTGGGTGGGGCAGTACGACGGACTGACCGCTCCTACGCCTGTTCCCAGGCCCAGGGACCGCAAGCGGCAGAAGCCGGAGTCTAAGGCATGAGGCGCCCTCGATGCCTTTCCTGCCAGGAGCGTCTCTGGGTAGACAATGCCATTGGCCAGCTCTGTATCCAACATGGCGTGAGCGACCGGGACGAGGACTACCGTTCGACGGGATGGACCGCGTTTCTCGCCGCCTATCGGAATTTTCGCCCCATCTCATCTCCTGCTTTCTGGCCCTATGCCTATGGACAAATCAGCGCAGCTCTCGTTGCGGAAAAAAGGATCCGCCAGGATCGCGTGTATAAGCTGCTCTCCCTGGACGCGCCCATCGCTGCCGACAGCGATGAGTGCCTGTTACAACGCCTCCCTGCCCGCCAGGGAGACTTTACCAACAGCGTTTTATTTTGGGATTATATCCGCCGTTTGCCCAGGAGGCTGTTTCAGTTGGCATGGCGCCTGGTGAACCGGGACAGCCTGGAGGAAGCCCGTAGCGCCATGGGCCTGACGGAACAGGAACTCTGCCTTGCCGTTGGCCAGCTCCGGGATGCCCTTACCCGTTATTTTACCATATAAAAAATGGAGGACATACCATGGATAATAATCTCTGTACGGAACTGGACCAATCCTTGTACACGTTCTTCTCTGAGAATCCTCAAAGCTTTCACCCGTTTCTTTGGCACGAGCGGGAGGCCCTGTTATCCGATTCCACGTCTCCCTATGACTTAGAAAACAACACCTTTGCCCTTTTTGCCGAAATTCTCTCTCCCCGTCTGGGCTTCGACCGCAGCGATATTCCCCAGAAGCGATACTATGACTATATCTGTGAGCAGATCTATCGCTTCTTTACCCGCAGGGGATACGAAGGAGAACATCTCACTGCGGATGCCCTTCGGGAAATGCTGATTACCACCACCGCTGTTACCATTGCCCGTCAGACGGGGTGGGACGCCGCACTGGTCACCGCCGCAGTCACTCTGGTGGTGAGCACCACCTTGAAAATAGGGATTCGGGCCTGGTGCCGGTACTACGCTGACCGCCACCCAGAGGTAGAAAAATGAGTACGGGAAATTATGACCACGATAACTTTGTCCGGGTGGACTGTGCCGCCTCGTCAGAGCAGTTCCGCATCAACGCCATACACGAGACGGCCCATTTCTCGCTGATTAAACAGAGTTTTTTCGGTCTGCTTTGTTTCTTCCTCCGGCAGGACACCCGAGATGCCCGAAGTCCTCTGGAACCGGCCCTGCGCACGTTGGAACAGGCGTTTGAGTGCACCAACGAGTGTTACGCCCGCGCCAAAGAGCTTTTCCTCTGCACCCCATTTCCCTCAGCCGATCTCCGACAGCGGGAGGCCATTTTGGCTGCGCAGCGGGCCCAACCATATTTCGGGCGCTATCACATGGAACGCCTTACGCCAATCCTGCTTCAATATGATTTGGCGGTTCGGTGTTCCCTCTTCCCCGATCGTCTCTTCCTTATGGCCGCCGAGGTGGACGTGACCCCTCTGCTGGACTGCGGATTCGCTGATCTCCGCCGTCTCCAGTCGCTCATCCTCTGCCAGCCGGAAAGGCTTTATCCGGACCATCGGCTTTCCCTGCTGCTCCAAGCGTTCTCTTCTCTGCTTCAACGCTATCCACCGGAGCGCATTACAGAACGCCTTCTGGCCCGTGAGGCAGGCATTTCCTGCGCCCCTCTTTCCACCCGCCCCGCAGCCCGTTTCTTTCGCCGCCTGGCCGCTGCTGTTCCAGCGCGGCCTACCCTCCAGTCCCTGTTGGCGGCTAATCTTCAGCGCCTCCGCGACAATCCTTATCCCGCGCCTACGGCGGAGAGCCTGAAAACTGCTTTCCGGCTCTCTCTGTCCGACTGCGTCGTCCCCGCCGCATTGGAACCTCGTTTTTCCTATCGACAGACTTCCGCACCCGTGTTTCGTCCGGAGCGGAATATCCTTTGTATTTTCCTGGAACCTGAAGTCCTGCTCCCGCCAGACCAGCTAATGAATCAGTCTAACTGCCCAGGCCCCCGATCGGCGCTTCTTCGCTTTACAGATACCCGTGCCGGGCTCATTTTCTG